>Ga0210409_10000123_pt1 | contig 174268 bp, 135 predicted proteins | sample IncBWH17MmetaG_FD_161649 | JGI IMG/M metagenome (GOLD analysis project Ga0210409, IMG submission 161649) | Forest soil microbial communities from Barre Woods Harvard Forest LTER site, Petersham, Massachusetts, United States - Inc-BW-H-17-M | ecosystem: Environmental > Terrestrial > Soil >... | reverse complement strand
CGAGAGCCTCTCCAGCAGGCCTGAGGTACCGGTGGTGGGCAGTCGATTCATGAGCCAATCTGCTACCCCATACGAACCTAACTGTCTGCAAAAAACAAAAACTCACGCTTTTCCTGCCAATCCCATTGGAGCGCAAACGTTTGCGCCTAATTTCGTAACACCCTCCTTTGGGATTCGTGCGCCTTTGGGGTCTTGAATTTGGGCTTAGCCACCCTTGATCAGGGCCCACACACCCATGGCGATGATCAACACGCCCGAGAGGCGGCCACCCTGGGCGCCGAGGGGTGCCAGTTTTTCGAGTAAGACGAAGAGCGTCAGCGCGCCAATCCACCAGAGATTCATGACGCCGCCGACAAACAGCAACAGCATCAGCGCCCAGCAGCAACCGAGGCAATACAGCCCCTGGGCCATGCCGAGGCGGAATCCGCCGGCGACGCCGCGTCTCATGTGCTGCGTAATGAAGGCAGCGGGGGAACGGCATGATTCCAGGCAGGTGCGCTTGAACGGTGTGAACTGGTAAAGACCGGCGGCGATGAGCAACGCGCCGCCAAAGACGCGATTTTGCGCTTCCATCATGCGTGAGAGGAGCAACCAGTGAGCGAGCAGCAGTTGGAGCACGGTGGCGGCGAGGCTGAAGCCGATCCAAACCAGCAAGTATCCGCCCGCAAAGGCATACACGTGCGCCCGGGCGCGGTCGCTGTCGGGACTCTTCCGGATCACACCCGCGTAGAGCAGCAGGGTCGGGGTGGCAGAGGGCAGCATCATGCCGATCATCATGACGACCCACATCGCGAAGAGCAGCGCCTGATGGGTAAAGTCCCAGGTCCGCGTCATCATCCAGGCGGAGGAGCCGGTCATCTCGCCGTACATGTCGCGGGCCATCGGCACAATCCAGGCCCAGCAAAGCGCGGCCGCCGCGAGGAGAGTGCCGCCGAGAAGCCAGCGGTCGCGAAGGAGGAGGGATTCGAAAGCGGTGCGCTCGGGCATCCGAAAATGCGGCTATCGCACGACGCCGTGTGTGCTCCAATGGATTCGCGCCAAATGCGCGTGCGAGCCGTCCAGGTTCAGCTCAATCGGTCCGCTGGACTTTGACTTGCCGCTGACGACTTCGCTCTCGTTGAATTCGAACCCCGTCGGCATCGTCACCCGCACCTGGTGCGCCGCGCCGGTGACCGGGTTTCGGATGCTCTCGGCTTTGCCGTCGAGCAAACCCGGCACCTTGACCTCGGCAGTGCGCGCCGAGTAATCAATTTTGAGATCGATGGGCCTGTATAAGGTCGGAAGGAACTCAGTAACCGTGGTCGAAAATACCTGCCAAATCAGCGAGCCCGGGTCGGTCTCACCGCCATGCGAGACCGTCTCGATGGCCTGCCGTTGTTTGGGGTTCGCCCGCTCGTCGATGATGGTTTGGAATCTACCGTTCCCGAGGTGAATGGCGGCGGGCCAGGCGCCCAGGATGCCCCACCGCAAGCCGTTCAGCGGCACGTCGCCGAAGCGCCCTTTATCGATTTGCATGAAGCAGAACGCTCCACAGTTGCCATGCGTCGGGACCCCGTTGAACTGGCAGGGACAACCCCAGCTACAATTGCAGTTGGCGAATTCCAAGCCCTCCATCGACCATTCGACGTATTTGCTCATAAATTGTTCCGCCTCAGAGCAGCTCTTGAATCAACGCCTGCACCTGTTCCTGACTGATGCCGAGCTTCCGGAACGCCAGGGGGCCATTGCCATCGTGCAGCACCGGTTCGAGGTCTTCAAGCGAGGGCAGCTCGCTTCGTTTCCAGACCAGCCCGATGGGGATTTCGTCGCCCCACTGGTAGGCTTTGTCGAGAGCCTTGTGAAAATCCGTCGGGTCGTGTCCTTGCTCTTCGAGCACTTTGACGCGGGGATTGAACCACTGGTAAGTATTGTCTTTGTTGTAGGTCACACACGGGCTGAAGACATCCACCAGCGAGAAGCCTTTGTGGAGGATGGCGCCTTTCATAAGCTCGACGAGATGCTTTTGTTTGCCGCTGAACCCGCGCGCGACATAGGTTGCGCCGCCCACCATCGCCATGGGGAGGGGATTGATGGGGTTTTCAATGTTGCCGTGCGGGGTACTCTTGGTCTTCATGCCCTTGACACTCGTGGGAGAGGTTTGGCCGGTCGTCAGGCCGTAAATCTGGTTGTCCATGACGATATAGGTCAGGTCCAGATTGCGGCGCATGGTGTGGACGAAATGGTTGCCGCCGATGCCGTAACCGTCGCCATCGCCGCCGACACAGATCACCTTCAGGTCATGGTTGCCCAACTTGACGCCGGTGCCCACAGCCAGGGAACGCCCATGCAATGTGTGCATACCATAGGTGTTGATGAAACCCGGCAGATTGGACGAACAACCAATGCCGCTGATGACTACCACCTGCTGCGGCGGCAGGTTCAGTTCGAACAAGGCGGTCTGCAACGCCGAGAGCACAGAGAAGTCCCCGCAGCCGGGACACCAGTCGGGGTGGACTTTGCCCTTGTAACTGTCTTTGACGAGCTGAGCAGCGGATTTGACAGGCTCGAGCGAGGGGACGGATGCGGGCACAGGTTCAATAAGGGAGCTCATGGGTTTAGGGTCTGACGGAGTAATGGAGAGTTGGAGTGTTGGGTGTTTGCCCAACCTGAGCGGCGGGGACGCCGGCACTCCCGGTGCGAGGCCGGGCTAATTTAGACCAGAATCTCATGGCTGGGGACGGAGAGGTTGGTTTGGCCGGCGAGTTGTTCTTTGACCGCTTCCACGATGTGATGGGGTCGGAAGGGTTCGCCGTCATATTTGCGGATGTGCCCGTGCGCAACGAAGCCGGTTTCGGAGCGCAGGTAGCGCGCGAACTGGCCGGAATAGTTATTTTCGACGATAATGACGCGCTTGCTGGCTGACAGCACGCGGGTGATCTCCGCAGTGTGCAGCGGAACCAGCCATTTGATCGCAAGCTGGTTCGCGACGATGCCATGGTCGGCGGCGAGTTTCTCGACCGCCTCTCGAATCACGCCCTGAGTCGAGCCCCATCCAACGAGCGTCACCGCGGCCTTCTCGGGCCCACAGAGCTCCGGCGGCGCAATCTGCGCCAGCACGCTTTCCATTTTCCGGCCGCGCTTTTCGACCATCATACGGCGTTTGGAGGGGTTGGTGAACTCATCGCTGATCAGGGTGCCATCTTCGTCATGCTCGTCGGTCGCGGCGACGAAGAGATGGCCGGGCAGGCCCGGGACGGCCCGGGGGGAAATCCCGCTGGGGGTGTTGCGATAGCGCAGATAGGTGTTGTCGCCATAGCCGCCGAACGGGTTGGCCGCGTGGCCGTTGCCGTTGCCATTGCCGTTCGGGAGAATGAGGTCTCCACGATCGATCCTGGGATTGAAGTCGAGGTCGGCGGGATCGACACTGCACGTGCCCTCGGAAATCAACAGGTCGGCCAGCACCAGCCCAGGGCACTGGTATTTATCAACCAGGTTGAACAGCTCAGGAATCGTGTGGAACAGATCGAGCTGGGTAGCCGGGGCGACGATGATGCGAGGGTAATCACCCTGGCCGGCTCCCAGCACCTGCCAGAGGTCGCCTTGCTCGGTCTTGGTCGGCACACCGGTTGCCGGCCCGGCCCGCTGGACGTCCACGCACACCACGGGGGTTTCAATCATTCCGGCCATGCCGACGGCTTCACTCATTAAAGCGAACCCGCCGCCGGAGGTGGCGCACATCGCGCGGCAGCCCGCATGCGCGGCGCCAATGACCATGTTCATCACGCCGATTTCGTCTTCCACCTGCCGGACCATGATTCCCAATTGCCGCGCGTGGGAGGCCATCCACATCAGAACACCGGTCGAGGGGCTCATCGGGTAGGCGGCGTAAAACTTCACTCCCGCAGCCACTCCGCCCATCGCGGTGGTTTGGTTGCCGGTAACAATGGCCTTTGGCTTTTCCAACCGCGGCGCCTGGAATGGCAACCGCTCAAAATGCTGCGCTGCGTACTCGTAGCCGCCGCGCGCAATTCCGACGTTCTCAGCAACGACAGCCTCGCCTTTCTTCTTGAACTGGCGGGCGATGACCGCTTCCAGCGCCTCCGATTCGATGCCCAGCATCTGGAGCACGGCGCCGAGGGCGGCGGTATTGGCTGCGAGCTTGTTCGCGCCGCAGATTTGTTTCATGGGCATCGGACAAAGTTGCACCCCCGCGGCCGCGGCGCCGGGTTTGAGGCGGTCGCCGTCGTACACCACACGCGAACCGGCGGCCATCAGCCGCAGATGGCGGTCGAGTGAATCCTGGTTCAGCGGCACGAGCACGTCATGCCGGTCGCCCATGTTCCGCACCGGGCCGTTGCTGGCGCGGATGGTCAGAAAGGTGTGGCCGCCGCGGATAATCGACTGGTAGGCGTTGTAGGCGTTTACGTTCAGGCCGCGGCGGGCGAAAATTCGGGCGAGAATGTCCCCGGTGCTGGCGATGCCCTGGCCATTTTCACCGCCGATGCCAACTGCAAAATCGACTATTGCCATGTCCGATCCTTTTTCCAAATGATAGCCTCTAAATCCTACGATAAGGTGTCTTTAACACTAGAGCAGACGGAGCGGCAGCCCGCAAGGGATTTTTGTTTGTTTTTCAAACTTTTACGACTGGCATTCCGGCGGGGGCGAGTACACGGTAAGTTTGCTGTGGCAGAGCCGGAACAATGAAAACAGATTTTAACGCAAAGACGCAAAGGTGCAAAGGCGCAAAGCCGGGAACCGGGTGCAACCTGGAACCGGGGGCTCACCTGCCGGTGGCTTCGGCGGACCTGGTCATTGGCCTCGGATTTCTCAGATTCTTTGCCTGTTCGCGGCGTTGCGTTAAGGATTTCGACTGAATAGATACGGCAGAGCATGGTGATGCAAACGCAATTGGCGCTGAACGACGCGGCCGAATGGCTGGGCGATTGGCATCCCCTGGCCGAGCAGCTCGGCTCGACGGACGGCCTGGCGGCGCTCGGCGCGGTCTCGAGTCTGCTGCAGTTGCCTCCGGTGCACAACCGGGTTTCGTTGAAGCGTTTCCTGCGTAGTTACCAAGCGGAGATTTTGTTGCCGGTGGAACTGCCGGGAATTCAAACAGCCCGGGGGCATACCGCCCGCAACGAACTGCGCGAGTTGATCGCGCTGGACCAGCAACTCGCCGCGGAGCCCATCCTGCGGCCATTCGCCGACGCCAGCCGGCGGGTCGGCCAGGCGCAGCTCCAAAAGCTGCGGCCGCTGCGCGACCAACGCATGGTGCAACGGTACCTGAACGCGGTGGATAACGGACTTGCCAATGGCTGGCACACGCTCGTCTATGGCCTGACGCTGGAGATTTATTCCCTGCCCTCGCGCCAGGGCTTGCTCGGCTACGCGCATCAGACGACGCGCGGCTTCATTTACTCGAGCGCGCGCAAGCTGCGGCTTTCCGAACGTGACTGCCGTGACCTATTCGATGAACTGGCGGGCGCCTTGCCTCGAGCCATCGACGACCTGCTACAGCAACCGGCGGCGGCTTGATTCAGCCGGGGCGGGGACAGCCACGTCCCCGCGCGACCGCCTCGAAAGGACGAAATACGGGCACGTGGCCGTCCCCGCCCCAATGGCTCGCGTTCGCTTGCCCGACTGGCAATCGGTTCTTGATTTTGATTTCTGACGTAAAGGACCAACTCCGGAGACGTGGCCGCCTCCGCTCGAATGGCGCGCGTTCACTCGCCTGACTGGCGATCGGTTCTTGATTCTGACTTCTGACGACAGGGACGAACCACGGGGACGTGGCCGTCCCCGCCCCGGCCTGATTCAGCCCTGCCTGGGACAGGGGCGTGGCGCGGGAAAATCAGGCTGGTTATTTCTTTACGGCTCGGCCAGTAATGGGGGGCTGCATGAACGGCTACTTCAGCCCGGGCGACTGGGCCATCATCCTGCTTTATCTGCTTGGCATTATCGGGTTGGGATTGTGGTTCGGCAAAGACCAGCACAACACCCGCGACTATTTTCTGGGGAGCAGAAATGTGCCCTGGTGGGGGATTGGGCTGTCGATTGTGGCGGCGGAAACCAGCGCGCTGACGATCATCGGCGTGCCGGCGATGGCTTATGGCGGCAACATCGCCTTTCTGCAAATGATTCTGGGTTATGTGATCGCGCGCATCCTTCTGGCGATTATCCTCGTGCCGCATTATTTCAAAGGGGAGATTTATTCGCCGTACCAACTTTTCGCGAACACGTTCGGGCCGGCGGCGCGCCAGACGGCGGGCGGTTTTTTCCTGCTCAGCGAAACCCTGGCCGCCGGTGTGCGTGTTTATGTTGCCAGCATCCCGGTCAAACTCATGCTGGGCGATAAATTGCTCGGCTTCGGCACTGGCGACCCCATTCTGGGCGCGATTCTGCTCTTCGTTCTATTGTCGCTGCTCTACACCTATGTCGGGGGCGTCAAAGCCGTGATCTGGACCGATGCGGTACAATTCGGTTTGTTCCTGCTGGGTGGACTGTTCGCGCTGTGCTATATCCCGACGCTCGTGGACGGCGGGCCAGGCGCGGTGTTGTCGAGGGCGACGGACGCGGGGAAGCTGCACTGGCTCAATCTCACTCCGCCGCCCGGTACGCCGTGGGTGAAGTTCCTGCTGGGCGCGCCGTTCAACCTGTGGATGGGGATCATTGGCGGCACGGTGCTGGTCCTCTCGTCGCACGGCGCGGAGCAGTTGATCGTGCAGCGCGTGCTGGCGTGCAAATCGGTCGCCGAAGGCCGGAAAGCGCTGGTGCTGAGCGCAGTCGTGATTTTCCCCCTGTTCCTGATCTTCCTGCTCGTCGGGGCGATGCTGTGGGTCTTTTACCAGGGGCATCCTTTTCAAATCGCGCTGCCTGAGCCTCGTCCCGGCTCCGGCATCAAGGCCAACGATTTCATCTTCCCGATCTTCATGATGACGGAAGTGCCCCACCTGGTCAGGGGCTTCCTGATTGTCGCGATTCTGTCGGCCGCGATGTCTTCGGTGAGCTCCGCGCTCACCTCGCTGGCCTCCGTTTCGACCATGGACTTCGTGAAGCATTTGCTGCCGCGCAAGAACGAAGCCTTTTTTCTGAGGTTCAGTAAAACATCGACGGTGGTGTGGGCCGGCATTTTGATTCTGATCGCCTATTTGAGCCGGCAGGTGGAGTTCGTGCTGAACGCAGCATTCTCGCTGCGCGGGCTGACGAGCGGCGCGCTGGTGGGCGGGCTGACGCTGGCTGTGCTTTGGCGCAAGGGCCGCGCGCTGCCGATCGTGGCCGGGATGCTGGTGTCCCTCGGAACCATGACGGCCGTCCAGGTCCTGCCCCAATGGTCCCTGACAAAGGGCTTTTGGATGGCGTGGGTCGGCACCGAAATCTTCTGGCCCTGGTACACTTTGATTGGCGCGGTGGTTACGCTAGGCACGGCCTACCTCGTCAGGCGGTTGTCAGGTCAAAGATAGAAAAACGAAGGGCGGCAGCCAGTCCCGGTCACGCGGGAGTCGGGCCCTGAATTGGGGCGGGGACCGCCACGTCGCTGTGTTTGATTGCCCGTGCGCCAAACAGTTCACGGGGACGTGGCCGTCCCCGCCCCGATTCAGGGGAACGGGGGGAGCACGATTTACGGGGCGGAAGAAACACTGCGCCGATGCAGACTCAGCCGTTTTAAGGGCCTTTCGTCCACACCAGCGCAGTTGAAAACCGGCGCTGCTTTACTTCGGCAAGTTATCGGCGTCGAGCGATGCGACGAGGTCTTTCTCAGCCATCACCCAGTCTTCGAGCGTCAGCGAGCGCTCCGGCAGTTTGTCGCGGAACAGTTCATAGGCATGCTGGCGCACCATTCCCTTGCTGATGCCGGGAGTGAACGGCGTCGGTTGCTCGACTGCTGTGTCCATCTTTTTTTTCATACAGACTCCCTTGCTGTTTGCAACATAAGCCCGAGGGCACGCGGTGCAACTGGGAAATTCCCTAGGGTCGGCGAGGCGGAGGGTTGATGGATTAGTGGATTAGTGGATTGATGGCCTAGTGGATCGGCGGGGCGATGGAGTGATGGAGTGGCGCGTGGTGCGCGATGCGCAGCCGGGGAGCGGTAATTCGCCTCTGACAATTCATCTGCCCAGCGGAGGAGCGCCAACTGGCTGCTCGAATGCGGCGGACCTGGACAAATTTCTGCTCAGTGGCTTTTCGTTGCGATCATTGACCACTGGCTATTTTTTGCCACCTGCACCACCTCGAGCCTGTGAACAAGGCTTTCCGCAGGAACAGCCACTTGGAAAACTTTTGTCAATGTGCCTTTGGGAGAATGTGCGCATGAAAGAAGGTGTTGAGGATTGGTGACGGGTGATTAGGGATTTGAGGCAGGGTTTGACCAGATGCCTGCTCGAAAGAGAGATTGAATTCAGCTGGGCATTCTGCAAGTAAGTGCGACGTGCAACCGCGAACCGTGAAATCGCCTCACAGGCTGTGGGTTTGCGTCGCGCTCGCCTTGCTCACACTGGGGCTCTATTCGCCCTCGCTAAGTCATGACTTTCTCACTTACGACGACCAGCAATATGTGACCGAGAATCCGCACGTTCGGGCCGGGTTGACGGGGCCGGGAGTCGGTTGGGCCTTCACCCGTTTTTATGCCAGCAATTGGCATCCGTTGACCTGGCTTTCGCATATGCTGGATTGCCAGTTGTATGGGTTACGCCCTGCCGGTCACCACCTGACGAACGTGTTGTTGCACATCGCCAATACGCTTCTGCTGTTCCAGGTGTTGCTTCTGATGACCGGGGCCGTGTGGCGCAGCGCTTTCGTGGCCGCGCTCTTCGCCTGGCACCCGCTGCATGTCGAGTCCGTCGCCTGGGTGGCGGAACGAAAAGATGTACTGAGCGCCTTGTTCTGGCTGGCGACACTCTGGGCTTATGCGGCGTATGCCGCGAAGCGAGGATCGGCGGACATCGGAGAACAGCGGGGAGAGGGCAGAAGGCGGAGGGTCTGCAGCGGATCACCGCTCACGAATGGACAATCAGACAAAAGGGCAGGCGCCTCAAGATACTATCTTCTCGCGCTTTTCTTCTTCGGCCTGGGGCTGATGAGCAAGCCGATGGTGGTTACGCTGCCGTTTGTGCTTTTGCTTGTGGATTTCTGGCCATTAAAGAGGACAAAGCTGCTTCCGGGTGGGCCCGACGGAGAGCCGGCGGCCGGGGGACCGGCGCCGATATCTCTTGGGCGTCTCTGCATGGAGAAAGTGCCGTTTTTTGCGCTTTCGGCGGTCGGTTGCGTTCTGACCCTACTGGCCCAGCAGCGAGGCTCATCCATTGTTCCGACAGCCCAGCTTTCCTTAGGCTCACGCGTCACCAACGGCCTCGTTGCTTACCTCCATTACATCGGGGCGACGCTTTTTCCACGGGATTTGTCGATCTTCTATCCCTACCCAGCGGTCCGGCCGGTGACTCAAACCGCCGCAGCGCTGTTGTTATTGGGATTGATCTCAATCCTCGCTTTCTGGTCGGCGCAGCGCCGGCCTTACGTGCTGGTGGGCTGGCTTTGGTACGTGGGAACGCTTGTACCGGCGATTGGATTGATCCAGGTAGGACAGCAGGCTTGGGCTGACCGTTACACTTACCTGCCGTTAATTGGCCTTTTCGTCATCATCGCGTGGGGCCTCGGCGAATTCGCGAGTCTGCTGAAAGCTCGGAAACTTGCCGAAACTACGCCCGTTGAGCCGTTAACGCCACGGCCACCTCGAACAACGCCTGGCACAGTGATTCTCGCTTCGGCCGCCATATGTCTGACCGGCGCACTGCTGACGGCAACTCTTCTGCAGCAGCGTTTTTGGAAGGACACGCAAAGGCTGTTCGAGCACGCGGCGCGAGTGACCCCGAATAACTTTTTAGCTGCCAGCATCCTCGCCAGCTTGCGAGTGGAGAAAGAACAGCCGGATGAAGCGATAATTCTATGCCGCCAAGCCTTGGGTTATAAGCCCACATGCGCTCCGGCCCATTTCTTTCTGGGCCGGGCGCTGGAACAGAAGGGCGAATTGAACGAAGCCGTTAGCGAATATCAGGAAGCGCTGCGCCTCGAGCCGCGATTCAGCCAGGCCCATATCTTCATCGGCCTCGCGCTCGCTCGCCAAAACCAGTTCGACTCAGCGGCCGTGCATTACCGGTCGGCCTTGAAGATTGACCCGGATTCTGCTACGGCTGAGAACAATCTGGCCCGGCTGCTCCACTCTCAAGGCAAGCTGGAGGATGCCATCGCCCACTACACCAAGGCGCTGAAACTGGACCCAGACCTGGTCCAAGCCCAGAACAATCTCGGAGTTCTGCTGGTGCAAAAGGGCGAACTGGCCGAAGGCGTGGGCCACCTCCGAGCGGCCGTGCGGCTGAAGCCTAGTGACTCTGAATCCCGGTATAACCTCGCACTTGCTCTCAACCAGCACTGTCAATGGCGCGAAGCAGCCGAGTTGCTCGGAAAGCTTGCGTCAGGCCGAACCCAAGACGCCGCGTTCCACTTCCAATTCGGCGAAGCGCTTGCCCACCTGGGCGACTCTCGCGAAGCGATGAGTCACTACGCGCAATCGATCTTGCTCAAACCGGATTTCCCCGAAGCGCTCGACAGCCTCTCGTGGCTCCTGGCGACCAGCTCGAAGCCGGAGTTTCGGAATGGACCGGAGGCGGTCCGAATGGCCGAGCGCGCCTGTGAGCTCACCGGGCGAAAACAGCCGTCCATGCTGGCCACACTGGCGGCGGCATGTGCTGAAGATGGACGATTTGAGGAGGCGGTCGTTGCGGCCAAACAAGCCCAGGCACTTGCGGCTCGGGCTGGACGGGCGGCGGTGGCGCAAAAATGCCAGGCTGTGCTGGAGGCGGTCCAATCAAGGAAGCCCTTTCGTGAGGAATACTGAAAGGGTGTTCGAAGGGACGCGGCTACCTATACACATCCCAAATCACGTCCGGATTTAGCTTTTCCGCACGATGCGGACCGCTGTCGTCAGGCATGCCGTTAGTAATATAGCTGCGCTTGAAATAAGCGGAGTGTCCGTCGATGAAGACCAGGTTACCCCCCGCAGCGTTATGGCGCATGCTGAACCGATAGCTGCGCGCACAAGGAAAAATCCCGTTCCGGCTGGGGTCACTTACGTAGGTCTCACGGCTGGGACTGAAGGCAGCCTCAGTCAGCAGGACTGTAGCCGAGGCCTGGGGGATGCTGGAGAGTTTCGGCATCGTGGGATAGGGGAGTTTTCCGTAGCCGGTGCCGATGGGAGTTGTAGCCTTCAAGTCAATATTCATGACGTAGCTGAAGAACCCGAACGCTCCCCCTTGCAGAAACGTATCATTCTTGTCGGCGACCGCGGAGGGGCAATGCCACACCTTTCCATTGCCACCGGGGAACGGCAGCTTGTTGGCCGGAATGCCGCCGGGAAGCGCGTAGTAATTCGAAAGGGGTTTGTCGGCCATCACGCTGGCGAGCACATTAAACCAGGCGTTATCGTCGAAGGGGCTGCCGGGCCCCGTCGTCGCGCCGGTATCGACTCCATAAGTTCCACTATTATCAGTGCCGTCACGAGGCATTTGATCGATGTTATCCGTCGCGAATATCTGCAACGCGATGCCCCACTGGCGCAGGTTGGACAAACAATTAATTGATTGGGCCTTCGCCTTGGCTCGATTGAGCGCCGGGAGCAGCATGGCGGCGAGAATGGCGATGATGGCAATCACCACCAGCAGTTCGATCAAGGTGAAGGCAATCTGCCTCCTGGAATTCCGGTTCATATCGACAATCAAAGTTATAATGCTGACCCACCGACTGTATCAAAACTTAGCAGAGCGTAAGGCGGCTAAGCAAGAACAGCTTGACGAGGGCGGCCCCGGGCCAGTGGAGCTCGGGGCGGCCGTCTCATGCAAAAACGGTCCGTGAATCAAGGACTTACGATTTTGAAGAATTGGGCCGAGCCGGCCGTGGGCGTGCTAAAAGATCCGGACACGTTCGTAAAGGCGAGGCCAACGGCCACCGGCAAATATGGACCGTTGACGTTGCCCGAGCCGAGAACACTGTACGAATAACTGTAAGGCACTGCTTGCCAGGCTAGAACGACATTGCTTCCCGAGAGAGTAGCCCTGGCAGTCACCGCAGGAGGCGGGTTCGTGATAATGTCCTCCATACTGGTCAGGTTGAGCTCGTAACCGGCAGAGGAATAGGTGCCAGATTTGAACTGGGATAGCGCGCCGAGGACACTGTAAGCGAAGGTGGGCATCGGGGCACCGACGACGTTGGTAACTACGGAACCAATGAAAATGATGAAAGGCACGCCACTCTGGTTGGTGACGACTACATTGCCCGCCGGGAAAAGTGTGGCGCCCGAACTGGGGAAGTAAACGTTGGTCATCATCACGAATCTGCCCTCCAGGTTGGTCTCCATGAGGCCCGCATTGTTGGTTAGGTTCGGCGAGAAAACCGTTGGCGCAGGCAGCGGATTGTTATGGGAAACGACGGAATACGTTTGATACGGGTTGCCGAAGACGCATTGCAGTTCCAGGCTGTTGTTGAAGCTGTTCAGGGTGCCGGTGGCGGTAACTTCGTCGGCGAGTGCGGGCCGGAAGGAGGAGTCACCCGTAATAAAGAGGTTGATGCCGGCCGTGCTGTCCTGAAGGTAATAGGATGACGTATTGCCAGTAGTGAGGTTGGTCGTCGTGGTCACCACCCCGGTAATATTGAAGGTGGAGCTCGTGTCGCTGGGCTGCCAGGTTGTGGTGTTCAAGAGGCTGCGCAGGAAAGCAATGCTCACCGCGCGCGGAGGGTTGACGGTGACGAGGGCATTTGTGCTGGTGGTGCTGGTGCTGGGTCCGGTCACAGTGATGCTATAATTGCCTGTCTCATTCGTGCTGATACCGGCGATCGTGAGCGTCGGTGTCTGGGAGCCGGAAATGACGCAATTATCGTTCGGGAAGCCGAATGGGTTGCTGCCGTCCGAAATGGTGTTCCCGTTGAACTTCCATAGATAGGATAACGGACCTGTGCCAAAGGCGGAGGCGGTCAACGTCAAAGTGCTACCAACCGAACTGCCGGTGCTCTTAGGCTGTACCGTGAACCCAGGCGGGGTCAGGGTGGTATTGACGGAGACAAAGTTTGTCCTGCTCCAGGCGCCGAACACGCTGTTGGAGACTGCGCAGAAATACGTTCCCTGGTCCGAGCCGCTCAAGTTGGGAATGAAATACGTCTGGCCGTTTGCGCCAGGAACCGGATTCGTGACCCCGCCCGAAATCTGATACCACTGGTAGGTTAAAGGGCCACCCCCAAAGCTGGTGGCGAAGACCTCGATGAGAGCCGGGTTACCGGTGTAGTTAGTCAAGTTAAAGATGTTGGTGGCTATCAGGACCGGGCCAGGGGCACTATTGGTCACGACGTCGGCGAATGTATCGCCCAAGACGACGTCCCGAACGTCCACTGTGCCGCCGCCGGTTCGCTGGCGGAAGAGCAGGCCGGCGAGACTGGTTGCGGCGGCGAGGTCGGTGGTCACGGGGGCCATGTTGGCCGTGTCGGTTTCGGACGCAGGATTGACCCACAGGTAAGCCACTCCGTTGTCGATGTCGTATTTCAAAACCACCTGGTAATCCACGTTCCTAATGAGATCAATCGGGACGTAATGGATACTCGGACTGCCGCCTTGAGCAGGGTCGCCCGCCGCATTGGCCACGCCGAAACGGTAGGTCCCGGCAACCGTATTGGTGAAGGGATAGGTATTGGTATTTCCGATCTCAAACACCCGGCCTCGGAAGTTAAAGCCGTTCGTAGCGGACGGCGGGGTGCCAAGGTCGTTGAAACTGGCGAAATAGGTCCCCGCTCCGGCACCGGGGACAAAGTTGGCGCTGGCGATAAAGCTGGCATAGACCACTCCGCTAATGACGGGGTTCGTATTGATGGGGTCGAATAACCGCATCACGTACTCCGTGTTCAGACCGTTAATCCTTAAGCGCTTGCCATTAACGGCTGCGCCCGAAGTGTAGGTATTGGTGACGACCAGCGCATCGTTAGCGGTCAGACTCCCAGGCAAGTGAGGGTACCAGGCGCCGCCCGAATTGGTTGAGATGCACCCGCCGGGATAATTGGTGATGGTGTCATACCAAAACTGCGTGGCCTGCAGGTGAACCGCCGCCAAAGCGGTCAACAGAAGGGTGAGTAGGGTTTTCTTCATAGCTTCATTTCAGTTGTGTGTGGCTCGAGAAAGTTCCGGATGAAAAGGAGCCGATGGGGTTCTCGGTCGGCGCATCCGGACCAATATCAAGCGTCGATTTCCTGAGGGCGATAATAGAATTTGCTTGTCAGTTTGCAAGAATTTATTGGTAACGACTTATTCACAATCTGGTCACAGGTTGATGACAAAAGCGCGTTCACTGAAAGGTAGGGCTGGTTGTCCTCAACCAGCCGCGATGCTCTGCGGCTCGACCGAAGGGTCTTTCGTTGGCTGAGGCTCCACTGGGTTCGCGGCGCGTTGGGGACAACGCGCCCTACCTTGGTGCGGCCGGCGCGGAACCCAGTCCGGCGACCGTGAAATAAAAGACCGCGCCCTTGTCCACCGCGGCTTCGGCCCAAACGCAGCCGCCGTGCCGGCGCACGATGCGGTCCACGACCGCCAGGCCGACGCCGGCGCCGTCGAAGTCTTCAGCGGGGTGGAGCCGCTGGAAGACGCCGAACAGTTTGTCGGCGTACTTCATATTGAAGCCCACGCCATTATCGCGGACGTAGATGGCGGGTCCGTTGTCGAGGGCAAGGACGCCGACCTCGATGACGGCCGGAGAGCGAGGGCGGGTGTACTTGACGGCGTTGGAGAGGAGGTTGGCGAAGACCTGTTTGAGCAGGCCGGGGTCGCCTTCGACGGTGGGCAACGGCTGCAAGCGCCACTCGATGCCGCGACCGGAGGTCTCGGCCTTAAGGTCCGCAACGACTTCGTTGACGAGTGCGCCGAAAGCGGTGGGTTGGAGCCGCAGTTCCTGCCGGCCGAGGCGGGCGAGTTTCAGCAAATCGTCCACGAGGCGGCTCATGCGCCGGGTGCCGGCGCGGATGTTGTCGAGGAACCGCCGGGCCTGCTCGGGCAGGGCGGCAGCGTAGTCATCCACCAGGAGAGCGCCGAAGGCATCGATGTGCCGCAGAGGAGCGCGCAGGTCATGCGCGACCGAGTAAGTGAAGGACTCCAGGTCCTGGTTGGCCGCCACCAGTTCGGCCGTGCGCGCCTCAACGCGCTGTTCGAGGTCGAGATTCATCCGCCGGATTTCCTCCTGCGCCCGGTGGCGCTCGGTGATGTCCCGCACAATGGCGGTGTAGATTTTCTCCCCGCCAAGCTGGACCTGGGAAATCGAGGCCTCGATGGGGAACTGCTCCCCATCGGCGCGCAGTCCCCAAAGCGAGGGTGAGTGGCCCATGACCCGGGTGGTCACACCGGTGCGGCCAAACGCTTCGACTTCCTGGCGATGCTTCTGATGAAAACCCGCCGGGAGCAGGCGATCCAGCGGCTCGCCGAGGACCTCGGAAGCGGCGTAGCGAAACATCCGCTCGGCGGCCGGATTGAACATCCGGATGCGCTGGCGGGCATCGACGCTGATGATGGCATCCATGGCGGAGTCGAAAATGGCCGCCAAAAGGGAGCGGGCCTCGCCGGCTGGTTGCAAGTCGTTCACGAGCGGGAGAGCATCCCCCATCGGCGAAGTTTATCCAAATACAAAACAGGTTGCCGTCGGGGGCGGATTGACCTATTCTGCTGGCGTCCAGTGCGCGAGTAGCTCAATTGGATAGAGCGTCGGCCTCCGGAGCCGAAGGTTGTGGGTTCGACCCCCGCCTCGCGTACCAGGCCGCCTGGCGCGCACTGGATCCTTGGGGAACGGGAACACTCTACTTTCCTTTAGGTGACGCGGAACCGAGTTTGGAAATCGATGAACGACATTGACACCGAGAGCATAAAGGGCATCGCGAACCAGTTGCGAATCCACTCCATCGCAGCCACCACCGCGGCCGGCAGCGGTCATCCGACCTCGTGCTGTTCCGCAGCCGACCTCGTCGCGGCGCTGTTTTTTGGCCACATGCGCTATGACGCGAAGAATCCGCATTTTCATAACAACGACCGTTTCATTCTGTCGAAAGGGCATGCGGCGCCCTTGCTGTACGCGGCCTGGGCGGAAACGGGTCTTTTCCCGGTGGATGAGTTACTCAAGCTGCGCCAGTTCGGCAGCGACCTGGAAGGTCATCCCACTCCGCGGCTGGCGTTTGCGGATGTGGCAACCGGCTCGCTGGGCCAGGGACTGAGCGTCGGGGTGGGCATGGCGCTGTGCGCACGGCTGGACAATCTGGATTACCGGACGTACGTGCTGCTGGGCGACGGCGAATGCTCCGAGGGATCTGTTTGGGAGGCCGCTTCGCTGGCCGGGCTCAACCAGCTCAACAACCTGATCGCGGTCGTGGACGTTAACCGCCTCGGGCAGAGCGAGGCCGCGCCGCTGGGTCATAACCTGGATGCGTTTAAAGCACGCTTCGAAGCGTTTGGCTGGCGGACCGAAGAGATTGACGGCCACGACGTCGACGAGATTGTGGAGGTGCTGGCCGCCGTCGGTTTGGGCCACCAACCGCTCGTGATTCTTGCCAAAACCCTGAAGGGCGCCGGCATTTCTTTCCTGCAGGACAAGGAAGGCTGGCACGGCAAACCGCTGTCCAAAGAGGAAGCCGAGCGGGCCATTGCCGAGCTGCGGCCTTCAGCGAAGTCCGGCATCGGCCGCCCGATCCCGGTTCCCAGCCAACTGGCGGCCCCCAATAACCAGGCGCCTGCCGCCTACCCGCCGCCGGCCTACAAGCTGGGCGACCTGGTCGCGACGCGCGAGGCCTTCGGCAACGCGCTGGTCCGGATCGGCAGCGTGGACCCACGGGTGGTGGCGCTGGATGGCGATACCAAGAACTCCACCTATTCGGAAAAGTTTTTCAAGAAGTTCCCCAACCGCTCCACCGAATGCTTTATCGCGGAGCAGAACATGGTGGGAGTGGCGACCGGATTTGCCGTGCGTGGCAAGGTGCCGTTTGCGTCCACGTTCGCGACCTTCTTCACCCGGGCCTTTGACCAGGTGCGCGTCGCGGGCATTTCGCGGGCGAACCTGAAGCTGGTGGGCTCGCACGTGGGCGTCAGCATTGGCGAAGACGGGCCGTCGCAGATGGGTCTGGAAGACCTGGCGATGATGCGCGCGGTGGCCGGCAGCACTGTGCTTTACCCCAGCGACGCGGTTAGCGCCGAGAAGCTCATGGACCAGGTGGCGGCGCACCCGGGCGTTTGTTTCCTCCGCACTTCCCGTCCCAAGGCCGCGGTCCTTTACAACAACGAAGAAGCGTTTCCGATCGGCGGCGCCAAGGTGTTGCGGCAGGCGGCGAACGACAAAGTGACGGTGATCGGGGCGGGCGTCACGCTGTATGAGGCGTTGAAGGCCGCCGATGCGCTGAAGGCTGAAGGGATCGGGATTACGGTCATTGATGCCTACAGCGTGAAACCGCTCGGCAAGGACGTCATTCTCGCGGCGGCGCAAAAAACCGGCAATGTGGCACTCACCGTTGAGGATCATTATGCCGAAGGCGGCCTGGGCGATGCGGTGGCAGGCGAACTGAGTGCTGCCGGAATCAAAGTCCACAAGCTGGCGGTGTTTGAGCTGCCGCGTTCAGGCAAGCCAGAGGAGTTGCTGGCCCACTACGGGATCGACGCGAACGCGATCATCAAGAAAGTCAAAGAACTGAGCTGAGACGAGGCAAGGAGTCTCGAACCAACGTCGCGAATCGCGCCTGCGTGCAAGATCAGAGACTCCTGACGTCGTCTCCCACGAGAAACGGGGCCTTCCGCGGCGGGCTTTAGCTTTCATCCTTTCCTCTCAGACCTCCATCACTTGCTGATACTCGGGCACCATGACCTCGGCGCGAGGCCTCATAGCTTTCAAGGTTTCGCCAAAGGCCAGCGCCTGGGATTCTTCACCGTGAATGACGGCGATTTTTTTGATGTCCCCCTGGATGGCTTCGACGTAGCGTCGCAGCTCGTTCTTGTCGGCATGTCCTGAAAAGGAGTCGAGCGCGGCGATGCGGGCGCGCACCGGGTGGGGCTCGCCGAAGATATTGACCGGGTTGGTGCCGGAGAGGATTTGCGCGCCAAGGGTGTGCTCCGCGCAATAACCGATGAACAGGATCAGGTTGATCGGGTTGCCGATATTGTTGACGAGGTGATGGCGGATGCGGCCGGCTTCGGCCATACCCGAGGCGCTGATGATGATGGCGGGATCGCGAAGGTCATTGAGCTTGCGCGACTGGGCGGCCTCGCGGATGTAGGTCAGGTTCTCCATGCCGAACGGATTCTCCTTCTCGCGGAGGAATTGATAGACGGTGTCGTTGAAGCACTCCGGATGGAGCCGGTACACTTCGGTCGCATTAACGCTCAAGGGGCTATCGACAAAGATCGGCACGCGGGCCAGTTGCCCGGCCAAGGTCAACTGGTGCAGCGTATAGACGATTTGCTGCGTCCGGCCCACTGAGAAGGAAGGGATGATGACTTTGCCTTTCTGGTTCAAGGTCTCGCGGACGAGTTTCCCGACTTCATCGTTGGCGTGGCCTTTGGGCGTGTGTTCGCGGCCGCCATAGGTGCTTTCCACCTGAGAATAATCCACACCGTCCACCGGCACGGGGTCCCGCAGGATGTCATCCTGTCCGCGCCCGACGTCGCCGCTGAACAGATACCGAAACTTTCGCCCGTTCTCGCGAATATCGAGCACGACCTGCGCCGAGCCCAAAATGTGGCCGGCATCGCGAAAAGTGACGGTCACGCCGTCGGCAATCGGAAATGGGCGGTCGTAGTTGACGCCGACAAACTGGCGAATCGCTTTGTCCGCATCCTGCGCGGTGTACAGCGGCTCGACGGGAGGCAGGCCCCGCTTGGCGCGCTTTTTTGAGACGAAGGCGGCGTCGTCGCGTTGGATCTCGGCGGAATCCTCAAGCATGATGCTGGCGAGGTCGCGCGTGGCGAAGGTGCAGTAAATGTTGCCTTCGTACCCCTGGCGGCAAAGATTCGGCAGATTGCCGCAATGGTCGATATGCGCATGGCTGAGCACAACGCCGTCGAGTTGTTTCGGGTCGAAGGGGAAGTTGCGATTGCGCTCGATGGACTCCCCGCGCCGGCCCTGGAACAGCCCGCACTCGAGCAGCAACCTTTGCCCGTTTATCTCGAGTAGATAAAGCGAACCAGTTGTGGTCCGGGTCGCGCCGTAAAAGTGGACTCGCATGGGCGGTAGGATGCGGAGCAGGCGCGGAAAGTCGAGGGGGAAGGGGGCGGGGCCGGCGGGGCGTGGGAGCGTTGAAGCGCTAAAACGTGATCCGTGAAACGTGAAACGTGAAGAGTCAGATGGTTAAGCCGTCACCGAAGTCGATGTGCCAAACCCAAGCATTTTCACGTTTCACGTTTTAACGCCTTCGGACGGGCCCAGCCCATCGCGCGAAAACAAAGGTTGGACAATGCGACAAGGGAATTACTAAAGTGCAGCCTTTGATATGAGAAAGAGTTCATCAACGACGGTGTTGCTGGGTCTGCTGGTGATAAGCGCCCTGCTGTCTATAGGCTTCTTTTTAGGATCCGTATATGAAGAAAGGGAACTACGAAGCCTGCAGCCAAGCGCTGCGATGGTGAATAACAAACGCGCTTTCGTGGGCGCCCTTGCCGCCGAGGCCGCGGAGTACAGCAAGAAGAATCCGACCATCGATCCCATCCTGGAAGCCGTGGGCGTGAAGCCCGGCAAAGGAAATCCCACTCCTGCAGCGAAAACCGCGACCAAATAGCCCTATTTACCTTTGAACATGGATAACTTAGAAAACGCTCATTCCACACAGCCCGACCTAAATGACTTGCGCGCGGAGTGCGCATCCTTACGCCAGTCGGTTTTTTCGCTGCTGGTCTTGCTCTTGGTCATTAGCGGCACGTTGAATGTTTATTTCCTGAGGCAATTCCGTGTGACGAAAGCCGCAGTGGCGCAAGTTGCCTCAGTGGTTGCAGACTTTCAGAAAAACCAAGGTCCTGCAATCGACAACTTCCTCGCCAGGCTGGTCGAGTTTGAGAAGAAAAATCCGGACTTTGCGCCCATCCTGGCTAAGTACGGGGTTCGGCCAGGCTCTTCCACCGGCGCGCCACCCGCCACCGCGAACTCGCCCGCACCGGCCAAGAAATGAGACGTTGGAGCGTTGAAGCGTTAAACGAGGGAACGTTCGCGGGTTTTAACGTATTTAACGCCTTACGGGTCAGGCAGCCGGCTTTGCCAGCACCGTCAACAAACGCGTTCCGCAGGCGTAGCAAAAATTGGAGTGGGGCGGGCACGAATTGCCGCAACTGGGGCAATCCAGATGCGCGGCCGCATGGCGCCGGTGAATAATCAGGTTGCGGATGTAGGGGATCCAGGTGAAGGCGTAGGCGAAGATAAACACCGAGTCTTGGCGGTAAAACAAGGCGTAGCAAAGCAGCAGCAACGAACCCGCCAGGCTAAGCCACCAGAACGCCGCCGGGACCACGACTCGCTTCAGCCGCTCGGTGGCATACCACTGGACGAAGAATCGCGAGAAAAAAACGGCGTTTCCCAGCCAGCCAACAACCTTCCACACGCTCCAGTCAACGCCCAGGAATTTGCCGCTGTGCCAGACCAAATTTGTCAGCCAATCCATAATTTAGCGTAGCTTAAAGAATCAGCGGCGAACGGGAAGCAAGAAAGGGAAAGGAGGCCGACGCGCAGCGGGCGGTAACGGAGTAATGGAGCGGTGGCTCTTTCGGGCATCGGGGAACCGGTCTGCCTGAGTGCCCTCCCTCCAACTATCCATTAATCCATCAAGCCAGCCTTGCGGGCTACTTCGGGTCAAGCCAGGGCGATTCCCTCGCGTTCAAACCGGTCCTTAACGGCGAGGTTCATCTCCTGCATGCCGGTCAGATACTTCTGGTAATCGGTGCCTTTCCACCAATGGACGATGAGGATGTTAACGCGGGCGCCGGCGAACTGGTTGAAGCTGACCCAGGCCTCCTGGGTGCCCTCGTGGCCGCGATAGATTTCCTGCAGCAAGGTGAGCGCCTGCTTGATTTTGGCGATGGGCAAGTCGGGCGCGAGGTTCAGGTTCATTGTGGTTTTGATAGTGGGGCGGCGGCTGAGGTTAGTGATGATGGAGTTGCCCATGGTCTTGTTAGGGATGGCGACCAGGTGCCCGTCCGGGTTGCGCAGCCGGGTGCTGCGCAAGCCTACCGCTTCGACGGCGCCCTCGGCGCCCTCGAGCTTGATGTGCTCGCCGACCCGGAAGGGCTTATCGACGAAAACCGAGACGGCGCCAAAGATGTTGGCGAGGGTGTCCTGTGCCGCCAAACCCACGGCGAGGCCGCCGATGGAGAGCGAAGCAATCGCAGCGGTGATGTTGATATCCAGGTTCTGAGCCGTGATGAGCAAGGCGACAATGATCACGAACGTGTTCAGAGTGATGCGCAGCGCGGAAAACAATTGGTGGTCGATTTTCTCGCCCTGGCCATGGCGCCGCCGCCAGGCGTCGAGCAACAGCTCGGTGACCTTCACCGCCAAATACGTGAGCGAAGCGGCTACCACCAGGATCAAAGCCTTCGAGAGGTAGAGCTTGGCCCGCGGCGACCAATCGAAGATGCCCAGCCCAATGTTGAGCAACACGACGAACGCGATGACCTTGAGCGGGCCGTGGAGGAGCTCGAGCAGCAAATCGTCCAATTTGGTTTCCGTGCGCGATGCCAGTTTGCGCAACCAGATGCGGGCTACGAAATCGAGCAGCTTCGAGGCGTAAAACGCCAGGAGGATATAGACCAGCGAGGCGGCGTACTTCCAGAGCGGTTCGCCGAAGACGGATTGGTCGCGCAATAAAGGCAGGCGGTCGAGCCCGAACGTGAGCGGGTGCTCCTCCAAATGCTCGACCTTTTCCACCAGCGCCGAAGGCTGGTTGGTGGTTGCCAGCGAGAGTTTATTGGTGTTCGTCTGAGCGCTGGCCCAGAGGCTCCAGGCGAGGGTGAAAACGAAGAACAACAGCCCCGCGCGAAACGCCGTCTCGAACTTCAGTTTCATGACTCACCCTCCGGCAACAATCTTGACGATTTCCAGCCGGTCGCCTTCCCGCACCTGCCGGTGCGCAAACTCCGAAGGCGCCACCGCCTCACCGTTGTGCTCGACCACCACGCTCCGTGGCAAGAGCTTCTGCGCGAGCAGGAACTCCTCGAGGGAACAGGGAATCCCAGCCAGCACTTCCTGCCCGTTGGCAATGACTGCTCCGCTGCTCATTCAAAATTCAGCGTCCTGGGTTCTTTCGCCATTCGCCCCTGTCATTCCGCACGCAGAATTCTGGATTTTGCACTCTGCATTCAGATGGTGAACGCCGCATCCCAGTCCTTCCACACAGGTTCATAGCCCAGTCGTCGAATCCGCTCGGCGACTTCATAGGGGGAGCGTTCGTCGGCGATATGAAACTGTTCGGTGGCGTGCGCACTCTTGCCGTTGCCGGCCCATTCGCTGGCGCCCAGCTCGACGATCCGGCCCCGCTCGGTATGATGCAGGCTCTCTTTGCCGGCGCCGGTGTATCCGCCTGGCTCGGTATGGCTGCCGGCGCTCATCAGGGTGATCCCCAGCGGGATTAAACCGTCCCGCAGCCTGGGCGATTCGCGGGTGGAGAGCACCAGGCCGACATCCGGAAACATGACCCGAAATGCGCACACGAGTTGGACCATCTCGCGGTCGCTCATGTGCGTCAGCGGCTGGAACTCCCCGGCGCAGGGTCGTAAGCGTGGGAGGGAGATGGTAAGGGAGGCCTTCCAGCAGTGGCGCAACAGGTAGGCCGCGTGAGCGGCGACACACAAAGCTTCGAAGCGCCAGTCGGCCAATCCGTAAAGCGCGCCGATGCCCAGGCGGCGGAATCCAGCGGCGTAACCCCGCTCGGCGGTTTCGAGCCGCCACGCAAAATTCCGCTTAGGACCCGCGGTATGCATCTCCGCATACGTTCTGCGGTCGTAGGTTTCCTGGTACACCACCAGGCCCTCGGCCCCGGCGCGCACCAGCGGCCGGTAAGCTTCCGTTTCCATCGGGCCGATCTCGAGCGAGACGCTGGGTGTAACCTCATGCAGCGCGCCGACGCATTCGGCCAGGTAGGCATCAGAAACGAATTTCGGATGCTCGCCGGAGACCAGCAGGATATTGCGGAATCCCTGCGCCAGCAGCGCCTCGGCCTCCCGCCTGGTTTCCTCCACGCTCAGCGTGACACGCAGAATAGCGTTGTCCCGCGAGAAGCCGCAGTACCTGCAGTTGTTGATGCATTCATTGGAAAGATAGAGTGGCGCAAACAACCGGATGACCTTGCCGAACCGTTGTTGGGTCAGTTGCCGCGCCCGGCACCCAAGCAGCTCGAGCAACTCTGCCGCGGCGGGCGAAATCAAGTGGGCGAAATCGGTCAGGTCCGGAGCAGCCCGGCCGAGGCTCGCGCGCGCGGCCGCGGTCGAAGCGGACGCCGCCCGGCGCACCAGCGCGGACAGCGGCAGCGAATCAAACTCAGTGGCGAAGCTCACCTTGAAAAAGTAGCAAACGCAGGCGGAATGTCGAGATGGGGCGAACGTCGTAAACGTCGAGACTACCGGACCACAAACTTTCGGTGCCGCCCAAACACCTCGCGCAGCGACCCTGACAATTCATCCTGGAGCGCCTGTAGCTCGCGATACACCGCGGCGTTTTTCGAGTCAGGCAGGGCCGTTTCCTCGGAGCTCAATTCAACGAACTGATCGGTGAGGTCGCTAATGGAGACCTTCTCGCCCTGTCGCAGACGCCAGCACCAGAGCGCCTGTAATGCGGCACCGAAAGCGGCGCCTTCGCTGACTTTGAGGGTGACCACTTCCGTGTCAAAGGCATCCGCCATGATTTGGCGCCAGACTTTCGACTTGGCGCCGCCACCGGTCGCCCGGATTTGGGTCGGTTTGACCCCCAATTCGGCCAGGCGGCGCAAGCCATAGTTCATGCCCAGCGTCACGCCTTCCATGGCGGCACGCGCGAAGTAGCCGGCTTCGAAGGTTTTCTTGTTTACCCCGAACCAGACACCGGTACCGTCCGGCACGTTGGGGGTGCGCTCCCCTTCGAAGTAGGGCAGCAACAACAGGCCGTTCGCGCCCGCAGGCACCCGGGCGGATTCGGCGGCGTATTTTTCGTACGTCCACCCGAAGTCCTCGCGGACCATCTCGGTGGCGACAGTGACGTTCATCGTGCAGAGCAATGGCAGCCAGCGATTGGTCGAGTCGCAAAAGGCAGCGATCTCGCCTTGAGGGTCCACAACCGGCTGTTCGGCGCAGGCGTAGATCGTGCCGCTGGTGCCGAAACTGGCGGTGATGACACCGGCGCGAGTGTTGCCGGTGCCGATGGCGCCCATCATGTTATCGCCGCCGCCGGCGCTCACGAGCACGCCGGGCAGGAGGTCGAGTAACTTGGCGGTGGCCGGCTGGAGCATGCCAGCCGGACGATCGCTTCCGATCAAAGGCGGGAGTTTGCCGGCGAGCTCCGGGTCGATGGCCTCGAGGATAGGGCCGGCCCATTTGCGTTTGCGGACGTCGAACAGCGCGGTGCCGCTGGCGTCGCCGTATTCCATGACCTTCTCGCCGGTGAGCCAGGAATTGAGGTAATCATGGGGTAAAAGGACGGTGGCGAGGCGTTTGTAGTTCTCTGGCTCGTGTTTCTTGAGCCACAGGATTTTGGAGGCGGTAAAACCAGGCAGCACCGCATTACCCAGCAGGCGGATGGTCTTTTTGAATCCGCCGACCTTTTCCATGATTTCGTCGCACTCCACGGCCGTCGAAGTGTCGCACCAGAGCTTCGCCGGCCGGATTACCTCGCCTTTGGCGTCGAGGGGGACGAAGCCGTGCTGTTGGCCGCTGACTCCGATGGCCTTGACCTCGGCGGCCACCGCTTTCGCCTGGCGCAGCGCGCGGCGTATCCCACTGGCGGTAGCGTCCCGCCAGGTGTGGGGATGCTGTTCCTTCGCGCCCGGAGGCAGGCCCGGAATCAAGTCGTACTCCTGCGCCGCCGACGCGAGGACCTTGCCGTCACGGGCGTCCACGACCAGGACCTTGGTGGATTGGGTACCGCTGTCGATGCCGACTATGAGTGTGCGCATGGTTTTCTTGTGGCTTAACGCCGCGCCAAGGAATAACAGAGGAGGGAACTCTGTCCACCCTGGAGTTGGGCCCGAGCGAGGATTTGACGTTCCAGGCCGCGTAAGATAAGCTTACACCCATGACGACGACGATCAGTGTCTCGACCAAGCGACAGGTGGTCCTGCCGAAGAATTTTTGCGACCGCAAAAAAATCAGACCCGGAACCGCCCTCCGGGTTACCGAGGTTGGCGGAGGGCTTTATGTTACCCCGGTCCCCGATCCCACCGAGCGAGAGTTAAAGAAAGTCATCGCTAGCGCCGGTTCCCTCAGACGGCACCAAACGGCGGCGGAAGAAGAGTTGGTGCAGAAAGTAGTTGAAGACTATCGAACGGAAAAGCGGCCGCGCCGGCGATGAACGTCGTGGCTGACACGAACGTTGTCGTTTCCGCTATCTTCTGGCCGGGCGAATCGAGGGCGTGTCTGGCCCTGTGGGCCAAAAGACGATTTCACCTCGCAGTCAGTGTTTCCCTGCTTGAGGAATATTCTGAAGTGGCCCACCGGGTCGCGCGGCAATTTCCCCAGGTTCATCCGGAGCCATGGCTGAATTGGATCGAGTTGAAGGCCAAGGTCTATCCGTCAGCCCTACTGGGGAAGCGGCGCAGTCGGGATCCTGACGACGATCCGGTTCTTGCGTGCGCGCTGGGTAGCGGCTCTAAGTTGGTTCTCTCAAAGGATCAGGATCTGTTGATCCTGCAAAAGCCGATCTGTTGATCCTGCAAAAGCCGTTCGGCATCCAGATAATGACACCGCGCCAGTTTTTGATGCGCTTCAAGGCGAGGTAGCGCGCAGTTTATCCCATTCTTGCGAATAAATTTCAGGTTTCGGAATCCTAGCTGCGGGTTTAGAAGTACCGTATGCGAAACCATCTCTACACCGGTCTCGTTGCCCTCCTGGCCGCCGCGGCGAGTCTCCAGGCACAGCCCAGGCCGCTGACGAATGTCCATGCCCATAATGATTACGAGCACAACCGGCCGCTGTTCGACGCGCTCGACCACGGGTTCTGCAGCGTCGAAGCCGATATCCACCTCGTCGATGGTCAGCTTTTGGTGGCGCACAGCCGGCTGGAAGTAAAGCCGGGCAAGACGCTTCAGGTGTTGTACCTCGACCCTTTGCGCGAACGCGTCAGGAAGAACGGAGGCCATGTTTACCCGGGCGGTCCGGAGTTCATATTACTGATTGATGTCAAAGGCGATTGGCACGCGAGCTATCCCGTCCTGCGCGATATCCTCAAACAATACGCCGACGTGCTGACGACCTTTCGGGGCGACGCCAAGGAGACGAGCGCCATTACGGTCATCATCACCGGCAACCGCTCGCGGGAAATGTTCGCCGGCGAGTCTGTTCGTTACGCGGCGCTCGACGGCGACCTTTCAGATTTGGACTCAGCCGATCCTGCGAGCCTGATTCCGTGGATCAGCAGCAACTGGTCGGCGAGCTTCAAGTGGCGCGGGGCCGGGGTTATTCCGGAGGCCGAGAAAGTGAAGGTGAAAGAAATCGTGGCAAAAGCGCATGAACACGGCCGGCGAGTCCGTTTTTGGGGCTCCCCGGACAAGCCGGTTTTTTGGCGCGAGATGCTCGATGATGGCGTGGACATCATTAACACGGACGATTTGGCCGGGGCTCAGAAGTTTTTAACCACAGATGAACCCGGCGCGTCAGGCGCAACCAAATAAACCGTGCGAGGTTGAGTTCACCGGCAATATGTGCGATATACCGTCATTCGCCTTATGAGATGCCCTGCTTGCTTTCACGAGCTGACACTGATACAGGTCGGCAGCCTGGCGGTAGATGTTTGCCAAGGCGGCTGTGGCGGGATCTGGTTTGATGCCTTCGAGCTACAGCGGGTCGATGAAGAAACCGAGATGGCTGGCGAGCCGCTGCTTCATATCCAGCACGACGCGCGCCTGGTGGTGGACCGCACCCGCAAGCGCGAGTGTCCCCGTTGCGAGGGAGTGAAGTTGCATCGCCATTTCTTCAGCGCCAAACGCCGAATTGAGATCGACGAGTGCCCCAATTGCGCCGGTTATTGGCTGGACGCAGGCGAACTCGCCCAAGTGCGCGCTGAGAAGGCAGAGACCGCGTCTCATGAACAGCTCCGCCCTTCCCAGCTCTCTGGCGAAGCCATCCGTTATCTCTATCGCCTGCGGGACGAAAAGCGTCGGACTACGTAGCCGGAATAGGTTAGCCAGAGTTTGAACGCAAAGAAGCAAAGGCGCGAGGGACTTGTGGTCTCGCCCTAACTGAAGCCTTCACCAGAAGATGATTGGCGCGCATACCGCGAGGCTCCATCTCAAACTTTGCGCCTCTGCTTCCTTGCGCCTTTGCGTTGAATTCCCGCTGCATAGATGCCAGGGCGTTTCGACTCGCAAAGGCTGATTCTCCCCGGAAAAGATTGCCCCTGGTTCTTGCCTCGCGTAAATACGCCGTGTGAAACCCGCAGTTACTTCACTGCCCGCGCCGCCACCGGCTGCCGCCGCCCCGGTCCTGACGAAAGGGCTGCGCCTTTATCTGTATGTCACTGCCGCGGTCGCGGGCGCTGCGGTGATGATTGTCGAGATTCTCGGCGCGAAAATGCTCTCACCGTTCATGGGCATGTCGCACTTTGTCTGGACGGCGCAAATCGCCGTGACGCTGGTGGCGCTGGCCTGCGGATATTATGCGGGCGGGCGCCTGGCGGACCAGTCCCAGCGGCTGGCGTGGCTGTATTGGGCCTTGCTCGCCTCGGCGGCTTACCTGGCGCTGACCGTGGTAAGCTGCGAGGCAATTGCGTATCGGTGCCTCGACCTGAACCTGGCGGTGGGCTCGCTGCTGGCCTCGACGATTCTGTTTTTCATCCCGCTCGCGTTGCTCGCGATGACCGGCCCGTTCCTGGTGCGCGTCATTACCTCCACGGTGACCGGCGTGGGCGGCAACGTCGGCCGCCTGATCTCGATCAGCACCCTTGGCAGCTTCGCCGGGACTTTGGTGATTGGGTATGTGGCCATTCCGCTGCTGCCGAACTCGTTCACCATGTATGCGACCGCGGCGGCCCTGCTGCTGCTGTGCGCTGGCTACTTTGGGGTTTTTCACCCGAAATCGGTAGCGCCGCTGGTGATGATTTTGGCGATCGTTTGCGCTTTGGGAGCGCTCGTCGTCTGGCGGCCGCTTCATGATTACCAATACGTGATCGAGCTGTTCCGCGGGAATTCGCATTTCGGCCAGCTCCAGGTAGTCGATGTGCGCGAGGGTTCCTGCCGCTATTACCTCAATGATAACCTGATTCAGAACACCTACGACCCGGATACCAAACAAAGCGAGTCCGCCTTCACGTACCTGCTCGCCGGGCTGGCCCGCGCCTATACGACGAACGTCAACGACGTGCTCTGCATTGGCCTCGGCGTGGGCATTGTGCCCATGGACTTCGCCCGCCGGGGAGCAAAGGTCGATGTGGTGGAAATCAACCCGGCGGTGGTGCCCGTCGGCCAGCGCTTCTTCAATATGGACCCGAGCAAGCTGCACATCACTCTGGATGATGGCCGACATTTTCTGAACCGCTGCCGCAAGCAATACGATGTGGTTGTCCTGGACGCGTTTCTCGGCGATTCATCGCCTTCCCACCTGTTGACCCGCGAGGCGTTCGCCGCCATCAGCAAGGTGTTGCGAGCCAATGGAACGCTGGTCATCAACTCGTTTGGCGACCTGGCGCCCGGCCGCGACTTTTTCACTGCTTCGCTTAGCAAGACTTTGAAGGCGGTCTACCCCGGTGTGCGCATCCATGACTGCAGCAACGGTGGAATTTTCTTCGTCGCTACTCACCGGCCTGACCCGGCGTTCGCGCACCCGCCGGAACTGACTGACGTCCATCCCGACGCCCAGCGCTACACGGACGCCGGGTTTGCGGACGTGGTGGAGACGCTGCCCGGCCATGGGCGGGTTCTGACCGACGACTACAATCCGGTCGAGTTCTACGACGCGCGGAACCGCGAGGAGATCCGCCGCCGTCTGGCGCTCTGGGCCAAGGACATGTAGCCTATCGCTTTATGGAATCGAACGACCAGCAACCCGAACGGAAAACCCTGGACGAGCGTCACCGCATGACCGACCTCGAACGCCTGCGCCACTCCTGCGCTCACGTCATGGCGACCGCGATCCTCCGGCTTTGGCCCGAGGCCCAGTTCGCCTCCGGACCCGCCGTCGAGAACGGGTTCTATTACGATGTCGAGCTGCCGCACCGGATTTCGACCGAGGATTTCCCGGCCATCGAGGCCGAGATGAAGAAAGAGATCAAAGCCAACCATCCGTTCGAAAAGATCATCGTCACCCGCGAGCAGGCCGTCAAAGACGCGCAAAGCGGCCGGCTTGGCGCGCTGAGCGAACGGCCCGAGCCCAGCAAGTTCAAGCTCGGCAATCTGGCTGATATCCCGCAAGGCGAACCGATTTCCTATTTCCAGAGCGGCGACTTCCTGGACCTTTGCGCCGGGCCGCACGTGATGCGCACCGGCAACATCGGCGCGTTCAAGCTCACCAGCGTCGCCAGCGCCTATTACAAAGGCGACGAGAAGAACCCGCAGCTTCAACGCATTTACGGAACGGCTTTCAAAAACAAAACCGACCTCGAAGCCTACTTTAAAATGCTCGAGGAGGCGAAGCGCCGCGACCATCGGAAGATCGGCGCCGAGATGGGTCTCTATGTGATCGACACCGATTACGTCGGGCCAGGGCTGCCGCTCTGGCTGCCCAAGGGCGGGGCGATCGTGGAGGAACTCGAGCAGTTAGCGAAGGAAAGCGAGTTCGCCGCCGGCTACGTCCGCGTGAAGACACCCCACATCGCGCGCGAGAAATTGTATCTCACCAGCGGACACATCCCGCTGTATCTCGAGTCGATGTTCCCGCCGCTGGAATTTAAAGAGAGCGCCGAGGCGCAAACCGCCGAGCGTTACTATCTCAAGGCGATGAACTGCCCGCATCACCATCGCATTTTTGCGGCGGAGCCGCGGAGTTACCGTGACCTGCCGTTGCGCCTGGCGGAATACGGCACTTGCTACCGTTACGAGCAGTCGGGCGAGCTGTTCGGCTTGATGCGCGTGCGTTCGCTCAATATGAATGACGCGCACATTTATTGCACCCCGGAACAGTTCGCGGACGAGTTCAACGGCGTGAACGAAATGTATCTGAAGTATTTCAAGATTTTCGGCATCGAGAAATACGTGATGCGCTTCAGCACGCACGACCCCTCCAAGCTCGGGCAGAAATTTGTCAATGAACCCGAGCTCTGGGTCCAGACCGAAAATATGGTTCGCGACGTGCTTAAGAAATCGGGCATTAATTATGTCGAGGTGCCGAACGAAGCGGCCTTTTACGGCCCCAAGATTGACGTGCAGGTCTGGAGCGTGATTGGCCGCGAATTTACGTTGGCCACAAACCAGGTCGATTTCGCCGTGCCGCGGAAATTCGGACTGGCGTATCGCGATCGGGACAACACCGAAAAGACTCCGCTATGCATCCACCGCGCACCGCTGGGCACCCACGAGAGGTTTGTCGGATTCCTCATCGAACATTACGCCGGGAATTTTCCGCTTTGGCTCGCGCCCGAGCAGGTGCGCGTTCTGAGCATCGGCGAGGAGGAGCCACTGGTGAACTATGCCAAAGGCATTGTGCGGGAGCTGCGCGCCCACATGGTGCGCGCCCACGGCGATTACACCAACGACAAGATCAACGGCAAAATCCAGCGCGCCGAGCAGGCGAAGGTCCACACAATGCTGGTGGTCGGACCGCGGGATATGCAGGCCAACGCGGTGAGTGTCCGGGTCCACGGCAAAGGGAGCCTCGGGGCCAAGCCCAAGAGCGAGGCCATCGCTGAGCTCCTGGCGGCCATTCGCGAGCGCCGGGCCTGATCTGGTCGACATGAGCCACAATTACCTATCCACTTTTGTCGAACTGATCGTCACCCCGTTCCATCAGCTCTCGCTGGTCTGGGGCATCGTGCCTCTTTATTTCGGCCTGCTGCTCAGCGAGCTGACTTCGGACAAGGCGAATTTTCGCACCGCGATTCAGACGGGATTCAGCTTCATCTGGGCCGGAGCGCAATGGCTTTACCTGTACCACAGGGCACTCACGAGCATCGGCTCGGTGGCCGGCCTAACGGCGCCTCCGCCCATTACGCTGGTGGTGACCTTTCTGGTCCTGGCAATGGGGGCGGTCGCGTTGTTCAGCGGCATCCGGCGGCGTTATCCGAAATACTGTTCCTTCCTGGGCTATACCCGATTCAGCAACTATTTCATGATCACGATTTACCCAATCCAAGCTCATTCGCTCTCTTGGACCTGGGAACGGCTAACGGCCATTGTGTTGTTCGCAGTGCCCATCTGGCTGCTGCTCCACTTCGGCCTCATGCCGCTCCGGCGATAGGCTCAATTTACATACGGGACTGCGGGACTGCGGGACTACGGGACTGCGGGACTGCGGGACTGCGGGACTGCGGGGGCTAAAGGCTGACCCTCTTCGCTGGGCTGCCGTGAACGGTAGTAGCAAAATGGCTCTCTGGTCGCACGAGCGAGGGGCGAGAATTGCGGGGAAAATTGTTTTGATGTTCGGATTGCTTTGGATCAGGTCGGAGCGGCGTGGAGTGTCTCGGGGCCTCGGGGTTTTCATTTTGAACCGCGGATGACGCGGTAGTACAAAAGTGTAGCCAAAAACGTAGCAGAAGTTGTCAACTTTGGAAAGTTGACGGTCCGGGGCGGGGGAGTGATCGGGTTTTTCTTTTCTCGCGAGGGGAGGTGGAATGCGAAAGTTGACAGTTGACAGTTGACAAGAAGTGGGTCGCAGCTCGGTTTTACCGAGGATTTGTGCGGTTTTGAAAGTTGACAGGGGGTGAAGTTGTCAATTTTCGAGAGTTGACAGTTGACAGTTGACAGGGGCAGTCGACGAGGGCAGGCGCGGGCAGAAAGGATAAAGGATAAAACTGCAGTTCGGCCCTGCAAAAATTTCCCGTAATTGGGCGTCCGTAGCTGAAATTAAGCGTAATCGAGCGGAGCCGGGTGGGGGAGACTTCCCTATGCACATGGCTGCAGATGACTGCAGATGGCTGCAGACAGGTGACAATTCGGGCATAGGCTGGCAGGAGCTATCGGGAGTTGGGAGGGGAAGGCGAAGGCTGAAGGATAAAGGATAAATTTTGTTTTCTGCGGCGAGGGGTGATCCAGGGGTGATCCAGGGGTGAAACGTTTCCACAGGCCGTATTTACCGAGGGATTGTGCGTTTCAGGGGTTGCCGAAGGCTGATCCTTTAGGTTGGCAAGGGTGATCCGGGGGGATGATCCAGGGGTGATCCGCGAGGGTTGCCAAGGGCTGATCCTTGAAGGTTGGCAAGGGTGATCCCTGAGGGTTGCCAAAGGGCGGCGGGGAATGGGCTCGTAGGCGGGCGGATGGAGAAAGGCAAACTGCTAAGTTTTTCTTTTCTCGGGACGAGGGCCAAGAAATGCAAAAGTGTAGCCAAAAGTGTAGCAGGCTGCGGAAGTTGCTGGTTGCCGGTGGTTTGTGAACAGTAACAGCGCAGGAACAAAAACGTAGCACTTGCAAAAGTGTAGCAGCAAAAGCGTAGCAGATGCAAAAGCGTAGCACCCGCGAAAGTGTGGCTCAGGAGTCGGAGGGTGAGGAACCGAACCGGGAATTCTTTTTCTTCGGGCGAGGGTTCGGTAGTACAAAAGTGTAGCCAAAAACGTAGCAGAAGTTGTCAACTTTGGAAAGTTGACGGTCCGGGGCGGGGGAGTGATGGGGTTTTTCTTTTCGCCAGGCGAGTGGGAATGCGAAAGTTGACAGTTGACAGTTGACAAAAAGCGAGTGGAAGCCCGGTTTTACCGAGGATTTCGGCGGTTTTGAAAGTTGACAGAGGGTGGAGTTGTCAACTTTGGAAAGTTGACAGTTGACAGGGGGCGGAGCGGCGCGCTGGGACAGCGCGCCCTACCACGATGGTGACGTGGGAGCGTAGCACGATCCGTTATCCGTCAGGCCCATCCGTTATCCGTTAGGGTGGTCGGCCGAATATTTCTTTTTCTGAGGGTGCGTTGGTGCGATCCGTTATCCGTTATCCGTTATGCGTTAACTGGGGTCACCGCCTCATCATTCCCGCCGCGCCGCCGCCCATCCGGGCCATCATTTTCGTGAACTTGCCCATTTTCTTCATCATCTGCTGCATCTGGGCAAATTTATTCAGCATCGTGTTCAGCTCGGTGACGCTGACGCCGCTGCCCTTGGCGATGCGCTGACGCCGTTTGGCGTTCAGGATATGCGGGTTGCGCCGCTCCTGGAACGTCATGCCACAGATCATCGCTTCCATGTGGCTGAATTCCTTTTCCTGTTTGCTCAAGTCGTTGTTTTTGACGACCTCAGCCCCGCCGGGGAGCATGCCGACAATCGACTCGAGCGACCCGAGCTTTTTCATCTGGCGCAATTGGTCGAGGAAATCTTCGAGTGAGAACTGCCCTTTGCGCATCTTTTCTTCGAGGCGCTTCGCCTCGTCCAAATCGACCGCTTCGGCCGCCCGCTCGACGAGGCTGACGACATCGCCCATGCCGAGGATGCGCGAGGCCATGCGCTCCGGGTGGAACGGCTCGAAGTCTTCCAGCTTTTCGCCGACGCCGGCGAATTTGATGGGTTTTCCGGTGACGGCTTTGAGACTCAAGGCAGCGCCGCCGCGGGCATCGCCGTCCAGCCTGGTGAGGATGGCGCCGGTGATGCTGAGCGCTTTGTCGAAATGGGTCGCGACGTTGACGGCTTCCTGGCCGGTGGCGGCGTCGAGCACCAGCAGGATTTCCTGCGGCTTGACGAGGTCACGGAGCCGGACCAGTTCCTGGACAAGCGGTTCATCGATTTGCAGGCGGCCGGCCGTATCGAAAATGAGCGTGTTGCGGTTGTTGGCCTTGGCGAAGTCGAGCGCTTCGCGGGCAATTTTGAGCACATCAGTCGCGCCGCGATGGATATAGACAGGCAACTCGAGCTGCTTGCCGAGAGTTTCGAGTTGGTCCATGGCCGCGGGGCGATAGACGTCAGCGGCGACCAGCAGCGGCGTACGGCCCTGTTTCAGCAGCAAACGGCCGAGCTTGCCGCTCGAGGTGGTTTTGCCCGAACCGTGCAGGCCGACCATGAGGACGGAGCTGGGGTTGCCGCTCAACTCGAGCCCGGCATTGGCGGAGCCGAGCAGCTCGACCAGTTCGTCATGGATCACCTTGATGATCTGCTGGCCAGGCTGAATGCTCTGCACGACTTCGAGACCGATGGATTTGGTTTTGACGCGTTCGATGAAGTCGCGCGCGACCTTGAAATTCACGTCGGCCTCAAGCAACGCCAGCCGCACCTCGCGCAGCGCTTCGCCGACGTTGGTCTCAGTGATCTTGCCGAGGCCGCGCAGGTTGCGAAAGGCGTTCTGGAGCTTGCTGCTTAAGGAATCGAACATCGGCTAAAGCTAGGACAGCCGGACCCGGTTGACAAGGGCAGGGCAGGTTCGCTAGATTCTGCGCTCGCGTTTGGCGCTTTTGGGGCTTGAACAAGAGCAGTCCGCGGACGGTTCGGCCGTCCCTCGACTCTCGACCCTCGACCCTCGACCAACTGGTAGGTTACCCAAGTGGCCAACGGGGGCAGACTGTAAATCTGCTGGCTCACGCCTTCGATGGTTCGAATCCATCACCTACCACCACTTTAAAGCGCAAGGAGCTACAGCGTTTTTAGCTCGTATTTACCGAGTGATAATCGAATCCTGCACCTTTCAGAATGTGCCCTTTTGTGCGCTTGGCTGCTTTTGGTGACTTTTCCAAAACGATGCTCAGAAAGTAACCAATGCGGGAAGCCAATGGCCCGGTGTCTTTCCCTGTCCTGGTGGTTGAAAGCCGCTCACAGGCCAAGGCCGGGCGAAAGGGTGTGCCGGCACATTCTGCCACCAATAGGCTGCCGCCTTGTCGGGCGTGTCGCACAGTTGCATTTCTGCCGGTGTGGGGCACTCGCGCAGGGCAAGAAGTTTGAATTCCTTGGGGTTGAAAACTGCGCTGGACGCACGAGCTTTACGGGGCACGTTCAGCAGTGCAGGCTGAAATAGATCGTTCACTGTGTCCTTTCGTTTCGGACCGGCACCACGCCGTTCCACCACGGGCCAGCGTGATGCCTCGAAACAAATCAGCCAGAGCCCGCGTCGCGTCCGATGTTAGGTGACAAAAAGGAATCTCTTTTTCCGGCCAGACCGTCTCCACGGTGCCCACCGGGGAGGGGGAATTGGAGTGGCGACGCGTGATGAAGAACCCGCTTCGATCAGAAATCGGTCTCGGGAAGCCGCGATTGACGGGTCAGGATCTAGAGTAGTGTCCTAATTTGAAATCACTGCTGGCCCTCGTTCCATTGGAATTTAATTCCGAGGCGCGTAAGCATTGTAAAGACATCGATACAATTGACCTGGAAAGGCGCAGCTCGACACACGTTTGGAATGGGTATTCTGCGCTTTACGTTGTGACTGAATACTTCGCCGGTAACGACGATATAATTCTTGGCTCCTGCATAGGCCACTACCCACGCATCCGTTTCACCGGCAAATTCCGACTTGGCGGCGTTTGAAAACTGAGACTGAGAATTTGCCCATGATTGAATCTGAGCATACCAACCGATCACTGCTGGGTCATCGCATGAGGCGAAGCAAGTTTTCGGCATTGAAGTTTTTGCCCACACCGACAGCTCGTCTTCGTCTCCATGGCAAAGTTCTTCCAGAACTTTATCAATGCTCAATACCAAGCCACGGTTGTGAAGCGAAACCAAACTTGTCCAGAATCCTGGGCACACGCTAAAAGAGTAGTATGCTCTGAAAGCTTGGATGAATACGCTGGTATCAATCAGGTAACGTGCAGAATCCGTGCTCATCCGCTTTCTCTACTAATTTTTAGAACGTATTGATCGAAAGTCGGACCTTGCAGTCCCGTTAATCTGTAAGCATCACGGTAAAGCAATCTGCCTGCTTTTACGGCGCGGGCGACTGCGCTAGCAAAGGGTTGCCCTATTCGATACTCGCAATTGTGGTAGAAATTGCCGCCGGGTTCTTTCGCAGCTTTTTCTGTGCGGACATTAGCCATGTAGGAGTTATAGAACCCGAAAAAATCTGACCGCTGAATGTAACCAGCGTCTAAAGTTCTTCGCGCAATGACCAATGGACTGACCTTGAAATGGTCGGCTAATGGATAAAAAGACTTTACCCTATCCCACATTGCCGCGAGTTCATCCTTTGGGACAAGGAACTCAGCGGCAACTTGATTGCAAAAGCGTTCAGTCTCGTTGTCGGCGGGTTCAAGTTGGCGGAAATTCAGAACGCCAGCACTGCCGATCCAGATGTGGGCCAGTTCGTGCGCAAGCGTAAACATCTGAGCGGCTTTGGCATCTGCATTGTTAATAAACACCAGCGGAGCGTAAGAATCAGGTAATACAAAACCGCGAAACTCCTCAACATCCAAGATGCGGTTCGTGTTGTTACCAACGATACCATTGCAAACAACAAGCAACCCCACCTGTTCGCAGTTTAACCATAGGTTTCCAAAAGCATCTTCCCACGTTCGACTAGCACTCGCCCAACCGGCCGTAATCCCCAAGGTAGCCCGCATCCGTTTTGCAACCTCTCCGGGCTTGTCACGCATGGACGCGCAGCCAACAAATGCCAGTGGCTCCGCGCCTTCCTCAATGATGAACTCCCTAAACCAATCCTGCCGCCTCTGCATTTCAAATACCGTTTCCAACAGGTCCGGGCTCGGATGCTGAATGGGCGTGTCGTGAACACTGCGAAAATCGGGGATGGGCAATTTCTCATCTGGAGGTTTGGGCAGGAAAAAATATCCAAGCGGCGCATATAGTTTTCGAGCCAGTTTCTCTAATTGGGTTAGCGTGGGAGAAGATGTCCCTTCTTCCCACTCAATGAACTTCGGGAATGACTTTATTAGGTCGTCAACTTCCAGTCCGGCGCGCTCTCGCGCCCAACTGATAAGCTCTTTGTTGATGGATACCGTGTTCATATGGCGGCCCCCATTTCTAGGACTGCCGCTCCCCGCTTGACGTAACTCAAAACAAGGCCGTCAACCAACCGCGACGGCCTGTTCGGCTTCCAGCGTCGAACAGCAGTATTCCAACGTCCTTTATGGATGGAAACACAAATCTTGGTCGTTCCTCCAGGGCGGGATTTTCGGCCAGCGCCTTTTCGCGGGCCGCCCCATTTCGATGTTTTCGTTCCTTTTTCCTTTGGCATTCGCTCTTGATTTAGTATGAATTAATCGAGAAGTCAACGGAGAATTATGAACGCGTTGAAGATTGAAGCAAAAACCCAAGCAGTCGGCCTGCTTTGTCGGGGAAACAGCATCCGTAGCATCGAACGCATTATTGGCATTGACCGAGACACCGTCATGCGTCTGAAGGTCCGAGCAGGCGAAGTCTGCGCCAAGATTCGGGACGATACAATACGCAGGCTGCCGCAATGGCCCTTATTAGATCGAACGCTCACCGCGCTTGCCGGGCCGGCGGTGCCCTTGCTAGGCTTTGCTCAATGACCGGGGCAGAGTTCAAAACGAAGTGGAGCCGATCCAAGGCAAAAGAGACCGCATCTTATCAAGAGCACTTCACCGATCTTTGCCGGATTCTCGGCCAAAAGACACCGATTGAGGCGGACCCCAGCGGCGAGGATTTCTTCTGCTTTCAAAAGCGCGTCATCAAAGACCTCGAACTGTTCGCGCTTCACGAAACGCCTGATGAAGCCGACCCCACCGAACGCGGGTTTGCCGACGTGTGGAAAAAGGGCTGCTTCGCCTGGGAATACAAGGGTAAGAAGAAGAACCTCGAAGCGGCATACAAGCAACTGCTCCGTTACCGCGAGGCCCTGCTCAATCCGCCGTTGCTGGCCACCTGCGATTTCGACCGCTATGTCATCCGCACCAATTTCAACGGCACCGTTCAGGAGTCGCACGAATTCACGAACGACCAGATCGACCGGCCCGAAAATCTGCGGATTCTGCGCGCGCTGTTTGAGAATCCAGAATACCTCAAGCCGCAACGGACGACCGCCCAGGTCACCGAGCGGCTAGCGGCACACATCGCCGAAGTGGCCCGCTCGCTTCAAAGTCGGGAGAGTACCGAATTGGCCGATGCCAGGACGCGCAGGGAAGTCCGGGTGGCCCAGAAGAAAAATCTGCGCATCGCTCGCTTCCTGAACCGCATGGTCTTTTGCTTTTTCGCCGAAGACACCGGCCTGCTGCCGCAAAATCTTTTCGCCAACGTGCTCAAAGCCTCCCTCCATGACCCGGCCTACCTGACGGAGGCGATGGAGCAGCTCTTTCGCGTCATGACCAAAGGCGGGCTTTACGGCCAGTATAGAATCCGCCATTTCAACGGCCATCTCTTCGAAGATTCCACCGTGTTTGAATTGACGGAGGAGGAGATCGCCAAGCTTGCAGAAGCTGCGGAAGCCGATTGGCAATTCATTCAGCCCAGCATCATGGGCAACTTGTTCGAGCGCGGCCTGGACCCGGACCAGCGAGCGCAACTTGGCGCGCACTACACCAGCGAGGCTGACATTCTGACCCTGGTTGAGCCGGTGCTCATGGCCCCGCTTCGCCGTGAATGGGCGACGGCGAAGAGCGAGCTGGCCAGAGCCTTCAAAAACGGCAAGGGAACCCCCGCCCACCGCGAGCGCCTTGCCTCCTTCCTGAAAAGGATTTCCTCAACCACGGTGTTGGACCCGGCCTGCGGCAGCGGCAACTTCCTTTACGTTTCATTGCGCCTGCTGCTGGACCTCGAAAAGGAAGTAATCACGTTCGCCACGCAACTCGGCTTCAAATTCGAGCCAAAAGTCGGCGTCCAACAACTGAGGGCGATTGAGTTGAATGCGTATGCTTTCGAGTTAGCCCAGGTTTCTGTCCAGATTGGCTATCTGCAATGGCGGCGCGACAACGGCTTTGACAATGACCGCTCGCCTGTCCTGCAAAACCTGGATGGCTTCCAGAACGAGGACGCTTTACTCGTGCCTCACTTCCGCAGCAAAGCAAAGACCTTGAAGGAAGCGCAGGCAGGAGAGCACAGCCAGGACGACTCATTGAAATTCTACACCGAGCGCAAATGGCCCGAGGCCGATGCCATCGTTGGCAACCCACCGTTCCTTGGCGGAGGAATGCTTCGCGGTCAGCTTGGCGATGCTTATGTCGAGCACCTTTTTGAGGCTTACGCCAACAGAATTCCAGGCTTCAGCGATCTCTGCTGTTACTGGTTTGAAAAAGCGCGCGACCTGATTGAACGCGGCGAGTGCAAACGGGCTGGGTTGCTGGCGACCCAAGGCATTCGCGGAGGTGCCAATCGCGAAGTTCTGAAGCGAATCAAAGGGACCGGCGACATCTTCTTTGCTATCAGCGACCGAGATTGGGTTCTGGACGGTGCCAACGTGCATGTCAGCATCGTCGGCTTTGACGGTCGAGCCGAGAAGGAGCACTGGCTAGATGGTCGGCTGGTGCAAAGCATCAATGCCAATCTGACCGCCGTCGCCGATATAACAAGGGCGCAAGCGCTCAGGACAAACAGTGGGATATGCTTCATGGGTCCGTCGCCAAAAGCACCGTTCGATTTCAGCGAGAGCGCTGCCATAGCCATGCTCAGTGAAGGTGGGAACGTGAACGGTAGGCCGAATTCGGATGTTGTTCGGCGGGTTCAGAGCGGCGTTGATCTGGCTGGCCAAGACCGCCGTGTTTGGACCCTCGACTTCGGCCTTCTAAAGGAGGATGAAGCATCGAAATATGGCTTGCCGTTTCAACGCGCAATGAAGGAGGTGAAACCGATCAGAGCGCAGCGGAAGAGCCAGACGAACAGGAATTGGTGGCAATACGAGCGCCCACGAGTTGAGCTTCGGGTTCGGTTGAATGGTCTGCAAAGATTTGTGGCGACTCCCGAAGTGGCTAAGCATCGGATTTTCGTTTGGCGGATGCCGGAGTGTTTGTGCAACCAACAAACTCTCGTTTTCACCCGACCCGACGACTGCTTCTTTGGTATCCTCCATTCGCGGTTCCACGAAGTATGGGCGCTGGCTCAGGGTACGCAGTTGCGAGAAAAGGAAAGCGGTTTCCGTTATACTCCGACAACTTGCTTTGAAACTTTCGCTTTTCCTTTCCCAACACCGGAGCAGGAGGCCGCGATCGCGGCCGTGGCGAAAGAATTGAACGACCTGCGCGAACGCTGGCTCAATCCACCCGAATGGACCGTTGAAAACATCTTGGAATTCTCCGGCACTAAAGGCGGCCCGTGGGACCGCTACGTTGACCTCGCCACGGTAGACCCAAAAACCGGCGTTGGCACCGTCCGGTATCCGCGCCTTGAACCGCGCCAAGCGGATTGTGCCGCCAAGCTGAAAAGGCGTACGCTCACCAATCTTTATAACGAGCGCCCCACCTGGCTCGACTCCGCCCACAAGAAACTCGACGCCGCCGTTGCCAGTGCCTATGGCTGGCCCGCCGACCTGACCGACCATCAAATTCTCGAAAAGCTTCTCGCTCTGAACCAGGAGCGTGCCGCCGAGGAAGCAAACGCCGCGAAGGTGAAAAAGCCGAAAGCGTCGCGTGAGAAGCGCCATGATGAGATGATTTAGTGCCGGGAAAAGTCAGACAGGCACCGATCTGACGTTGATCTATCCCGGCATCCCTAGTATTGCTGGTTTAATGGCAAAGGACCATTTCGTTCCTCAGCACTATCTTCGGCAGTTTGGCATCAATGCCAGAGTAATCTCGATAGCAACGCTCTCGCCGTATCGATTCATCGCCGCTGGCCCAATCGACGGTCAATGCCAGGAGGACAACTTTTACGAGAGAAACGAGCGCCTGAATGACCTGCTGTGGAAGAGTGAAACCGACCTTGCCCCGGTATTAAAGCGGGTTGCTCAGAAGCAGGATTTTGATGTGAAGGAGTCGAATGCCCTGAAGTTCCTGGCGGTGATTTTTCACATGCGAACAAGGAAAGCAGCGGACATAGCCAAGGTGTTCCCGAAATACATGGCATCTGAAGTCATCAGGTCCGCAATTGAGCGTGGCGAGTTGCCGCCTCCACCCCAAGGAGTGGAGAAGTTGGAGGAAGTCATCGACTTCAAGGGCGCTTCCGGTTTGTTAATGCAACAGGTGATTTGCTGTTGGATGGAAATGGCCACACTCGATTGCAAGCTTCTTCTAGCCACGGGCAGCGACCACTTCATCACAAGTGACAATCCGGTCAGTATCTTGAATCAGTTTTGCGCTGGGCTGGAGCCTTACAGGCGGGTGGCTGGGTTCAGCAAATCGGGCTTCCAGTTATTGTTGCCAATCGACCCACGTCTGTGCTTCTTCTGTTACGACGCTAAAGTCTATAAGGTCGGCAACCGCCGGGATCGCGTCGTGACCATTTCAAAGCAGGACGTTGAAATCGTTAACGCACTGCAAGTTCAATCGGCTGAGGAGTGCCTTTATTCCCACGACCCAAGAATGGAGCAGGAAGTCGGACGCCTGGTTACTCGTTACACAAGCTCCAGGGTTCCGATAGATGACACCCTTCGAGTGATTCCGGGAAAAGACGAAAACGAAGAGATGCTGCACATACGAGCGCACTCCGTCAACCTTCCTGCACCTTGGCATTTTTGCCGCTACCGAAGGCGCATCCACTCCCAGCCGGGGGATCGGCGTGATCCCGCATGGACGGCACTTGGTCAAAGGTTAACCCAGGACATCGAGGAAAACCCCGAAGGTGGTGACGTGTTTAGGCGTATAGAGAAGATTCTTGGCGAGTCCGAATCACCATTTGGATTAAGCAGGCATGAAAGACACGATCCCCCTCCAATTCGGCTATAAACAAATCACTCTGGAGAACTGGTTGGCCCCCGACCTGCCTCACTACTTCCCCGAGATCACGCCCGAGCTAAGGCTGGGCGCAGTGTTGCGCCCAAAGCTTGAACTCAAGGTCCCAGAAGAGGTCCGAGATCACTTCGAGCGCGCTCGCTCTCTCTTCGTTTACGGATACCTCTTTTATCCGCTCTCCACACTTGCCGGCGAGCACTGCCAGCGCGTCGCCGAGGCCGCGCTTGCGGCCAAATGCAAGGCTATCGGTCTCGCCGCCGCAAAGTCGAAAAAGAATGGTCTCCTGGCCCCTTTCTCCTTCAGTGAGAACATCGACCGCCTCAAAAAAGCTGGCGTCCTGTCCAAAGCCGACGCGGACTGGTGGGACAACACGCGCAAACTGCGCAACCGAGCCTCGCATTTGGAAGGCCAAACGATGCTGGCGCCAGGATTCATGCTGGGAACCCTCTCCACCATCGCCGCCCGGGTTAACGCGCTGTTCCAATAGGCGTCTCCTGAAAGCCTCCCACTGCAACAGTCGTGCAATAGGATGGGAGTTTGCAGCGGTGGCACTGGGTCCATCCCAAAAACCCTATAAATGCCAGGGCACGTTATAATCGTCCGCGCTCATTCGCTCATGGCCGCGATGGTCGAGATCGCGTTGCCCTCCAGCCGATTGTTGATGAAGATAAACGTCCGGCGGTTCGGTCCCGCGGCCTTTCCCTCCGCGATCAGCCTTTTGACCATGCGCAACACTTCGACTGAGAGATCGTCCTGCCCTGACCCTTCAACACCAAGGAACCAACTACCGAGGTTGCAGTCGTGTTGCAGTGAGGATCGTCCAATCCAGGTTGAGTTCCTGGCGCGAAGGCCGGATCGGTGGTAGCCTCCCGGGTCATGACTCCCAGAAATAAAACCGCGCCAACCCAACGCACTCCTTGCCGCACTGTTCGCAAAATACCTCGGCGCACGCCCTCGCACCGACACAGGCCAGAGCCAAACCGGTGAACAACCCCCTGCTCTTGAACACCGGGCTGGCTGCGGCGGCGATCCTGCCGCTGCTCTGGACTCCGACGGCCCGGGCCGGCGAGGAGGCGCCAGACTTCAACCTGCTCGACCTGCGCCGTCATAACCACCAACTCCAACGCGCCGGCGGCTCGGTCGTCGTGCTGTTTTTCACGGGCACAGGCTGTCCCATCGCCCGCAAGTGCGCTCCCAAACTGCGGAAGCTACAGAATCAATTCGCCAAGGACGGCTTATCGGTCTGGACCGTGAACAGTTACCCGGGCGATACCACCGAGGATTGCCTGAAAGAAGCGGGCGAGCTCGGCTTGAAACGGGCGACCTATCTGCGCGATCCTCGACAAAGCGTCGCCCTGGCTTACGGCATCCAGCGCACCGCCGAAGTCGTGGCGGTCGGCACGAAGGATTGGCGCGTCTTTTACCAGGGCGCCATCGACGACCAATACGCCGAAGGGAGCGAGCGGCCCCAGCCCCAGAACCGCTTCCTCGAACGCGCCTTGGATGAGTATTTGCACGGCAACCCCGTCACGACTCCCTTGACCAAATCGCACGGCTGCCTGTTCAGCTTTGAGAACCGAGCCGCTCCACCCGCTTACGCCACCGACATCGCCCCCCTGCTCCAACAACACTGCGTCCAGTGCCATCGCAAAGGGGGCATCGGCCCCTGGTCTATGAGCAGTTACGACCGCGTGAAGAATTATGCCCGAATGATCCAGGAGGTACTCCTCACGCGTCGCATGCCACCCTGGGATCCGGACCCGGACTTCGGCCGCTTCGCGAATGCTCACGTGTTGTCGCGGGTGGAGCTCCAAACCCTCTTGACCTGGGTGAAAGCCGGGGCGCCGCGGGGGGACGGCCCCGACCCGCTAACTGAACCTTTGCCGCCCATCCCGGACTGGCCGCTGGGCCCGCCCGACGTCGTTTTGCGCCTGCCCGAACTCCAGCACATTCCCGCAACCGGTGTGCTGGATTATCGCCACATCCCGATCCCGTCGCCCTTCACCAATGAGGTGTGGGTGGCGGGCACTGACATCAAACCCGGCAACCCCCGCGTGGTCCACCACGTCATCCTCTATGCCAAGTGGCCCGGCTGCCCCGATGACGGCACCGGAAACGGGGTACATTTCTGCGGCTGGGCGCCAGGCTTTCCCCCGACGCGTTACCCTGCCGGAGTTGCCAAACGACTCCCTGCGGGCGCCGAGCTCAATGCCGAGGTTCATTACACCACGTGCGGCTCAGCACAAACCGACCAAAGCGAGATCGCCTTCTACTTCGCGCCGGGACCACAACCACGCGTGGCTCAAGTCCGACGGGCAACCGAACCCGACGTGAACATCCCGCCCGGCAGCGACGAAGCGCGTCACGAGGCCACTTACGCCTTCCAGAAACCGGCCACCATCTACAGCCTCATGCCCCACATGCACTTCCGCGGTAGCTGGATGCGTTACGAATTGCTCCTGCCCAATGGCCGGCGCGAGACCTTGTTGCACGTGCCGCGCTATGACTTCAACTGGCAATTGGGTTATCAACTTGCCGAACCACGGCATGTTGACGCTGGCACTTGGCTCCTGGTGACTGGCGCCTTCGATAACTCACCCGCCAACCCAGCCAACCCCGCCCCCGAGAAACGGGTCCGCTTCGGCTTGCAAACCTGGGACGAAATGTTCATCGGCTTCTTCGAAGCCGCCGATGACCCCGATTGAGGAGGGCGGGAGGGTGGGAGCGTGGAGCGTGGAGCGTGGAGCGTGAAACGTGAGGCGTGAGGCGTGAGGCGTGAGGCGCAAAGCGCACATGGAACTACAGTCGCCCGGGGCGATCACCTCAGCAAAATCATCCTGCCCTAATCGTTCTGTACGCAGCGCCACAAGTCAACGACGGGCGGGGCCGCCCGTCGAACCCGCAGGCGAGGACGCCTGCGCTACAACAGCCGCAGACACTTTTGGCGTCGTGTATGCAAACAATTCACGAAGAGCTCATTGTCCGGGCGTTCTCAGCGGGCGGGGGCATCTGATTTCACCAGGACCAGGCTGTTGGTCCGCTGGTAGGGATCGCTGGCGTTGAGAGTCATTTTGATCCGTTTGCCTTCGAGATGGGGCCGGCGCTCGATCAGGTAAACCTTGGTGTCGTCCAAAGGGCCGCTGGCCAATTCCAAGTGTTCGTCGCCGCGAAACGTGGCGCTGAACGTTTTGGCTTCCCCCGGTTTCACGGGCGCATTGCACGCGGCCACTTTTGCGTCCGCGGCCTCTGTTACCTTCGCCTCCCCGGCTTTGGTAATCTCGAGCTTCAAGCCCGTCCCGCTGTCCCAGACTCCAATGTAGCGTATTTGGTCCCTGGCCAGCGGCATCGGCCCCGGTCCGCGATAAATAATAACCGCCCCTGCAACGGCGCAAATAGCCAGCAGGCCAACGGCGGCGCCTTTCATCAACCTCAATGCGGGAACCGCCGGCCGATGGGACCGCAGGTTGAGCACGGAGGACATCAAGAACAGAACGGCCTGGAGCCCGAACGCTATGGAAAACGGATCTCCCGCCAGGCCGCCGTCCTCGTGTGCCACAACAACCCCGATGCTGACGAGGCTGATGCCGCCACCCACGGCCGGCCATCGCCACGCCAGCAGGAACCCGAGGCAAACGCCGCATAATCCAAGCGCGATAATCTTGTCGTCGATGGCTGCCACGGAAAAACTCATGAATGTCGGAACCATCGAAACCAGCGCCAAGGCAAGCACGGGCAGGCTGGTGAGCCGGGCCGCCCAACGGACGATTTTCCCGACGCGGGAGTTTTGCGTCGTCGGAGCTTCCGGTGGTGGCTGCACATGAGTAGTCATGCTTTGGTGACCTCAATACCAGGCACACGCGCAGGAGGACCGAGAGGTCATAGCCCTCAGTTTGGCAGGCACGGCTTACTGCGTTAGCGCGTAAGTGGGGTTTGAGCGGTCGTCGTCGAGTGTGCACCAGAGGTTCAGCGGTCCGAGCGCCCGCCAATACTTTATGAAACGCGCGCTGCCGTCAGCCATGGCATAAACCGAACCGCCGGAACGGGTGCCCGGCCCCAGCCCTTCGTGCCGGCCCTGCTCCAGTTCCGTATCGTCGTTGCCCAGCACGCGCCCGGGAAAATCGGAGCTCGACCCCGGTTCCAGCAAATCCATGTAGTAATGCGGAGAGGCGGTCTTCTTTTCACCCAGGACAATGGTATCGCTCGGATGGGGGATGGTGTTGCGTTTAAAGCAGAGCTGGCTGGTGGCCGCCATATAAGCCTGAAAATCAGCGTCGCTCAGCGTGTGTTTGAAATAATCATTCCAACCGTTGATGATGTAGCTGCGCGACGCGGCATCGGCCGGATACTTAGTAGGGTCGCTTGAACCGGTGGCCGGGTTCCCCGGCAGGTCGCTGGGACAACGCAGCAAGTTGGTATTGACGTAATTGTTCCGGAATTCCTCGGGCCAGCGCTCGACCGCAGAACGCGGCGGAAACTTGTCCTGGTTTTCATCGGTGTACATCACCGCGGCAATTGCCAGTTGCTTCTGGCAGTTTGTGCAGGAAATGCGCCGGGCGGTTCCCTTGGCGCGGGTCAGCGCCGGCAGAAGCATCGCCGCCAGGATAGCGATAATGGCGATCACCACCAGCAACTCAATCAGGGTAAAACCCGCGCGATTGGGCAGTTGCTGATTCTTTCCGTTGGGAACCGCAGAGTGGTGAAACGGATTGGCTTCTGCGGTCGTCTGTGCCGTCAGTTTTTTCATTGTGGATTCCGATGTGCAATGTTGCTTCCAAATCGCCCGCTCGTTATCCGCCAATCACGCCGTCTGCGAAACCCGTGCCGGTCGAATATTTCGTCTGCCCACGACGTCGATAGATTATTCATGACCAGGAAACCGGTATTGCTGGTAGCGCTGCTCGCCGTGATCGGCAGCCTATTTTTGTACGTCAATAGAGACGGGTTTCGGCGGCAGCCTATTCAAATTTCTCACCGGCTTTATCGTTTTGCCGGGAGATTCAGCGCGCAGGACGCCCCGCTGCCCGTGATGTTCGAGTTCGATCGCCGGCTCAAGCTGACGTCAATCAAAATAGTGGCTCTTGCCGATGTCCTCACCAATCAACACCCCCAACCGCTCTGGCAGATGATTTCAAACTCCAACTCGGTTCCGACCAAAGGATTCGTTTACGGCATGGATGTCCCGGGGATGCGCCCGGCGCTCAAAGGCGTGACGGCCGAACTGCTTGACCCCCGCCAGACCTACCGGCTCCTGGTGGAAGCCGGCTCCCTGAAAGGCCAGCACGATTTCACTCTCGAGCCGACGGGCCAGTGACGCGGGTTGCGTCGAGCCGGCAAAGGCATCTCATTTTCCGGGAGGCGTGTGCTTGACGGATTAGAGGCTTCCCCCTCACGGCGAGATGAGCCGAAAGTACTGCGGTTGGCCGTTGGCGGTTGGCAGACTCAAATACAGCACGCCGTTGGTGGGTTGGGGCGCATTCGTCACCGGCGACCATGACGCCGGCGCGAGCAAATTCGTCGCGCTATACAGCGTGTAATTGGTCGCCCAACCGGGCCAGAAGAGGGAGATTTGCTGCCCGCCGGCCGAGAGGGCTGCGCCCAGCATGAGCGGCGGGTGGTTATCGAAGGATGGAGGGCTGTCGGCCGGGGCGGTTCCCCAGGTTGAGGGAGCGCTTCCCAAAGTGGCGACGAGGTTTGCGCCGTTGCGGATGGCCGAGAAGGGCAGCCAAAGACTCGTGGTGGCAACACCATTCAGGGTGAGGCTTTGCACGTAACAGTTTTGCGCGGAGGCGTTGATGCCCTGGATGTTGATTTGTTGGCCATTCTCGAGGTTGATCGTCGCGCTTTGGAACAGCGGACTGCCGAGCACGAAACCGCCCACGCCTGGAATGATCGGGTAGAGACCCAAGGCCGAGAAAACGTACCATGACGACAACGCGCCGGCGTCATCGTTCCCCGGCAGGCCGCCGGGGGTATTGGTGAAGAGCTGCGTCTGAATGTTCCTGACCGTAGCTTGCGTCCTGTGAGGCGCGCCGGCATAGTCGTATTCCCAGGGGTCAGGTTCGGAAGGTTCATTGCCCATGAAGGCATAGGGGCTTCCCGGCCCGGCGTTAAGCTGAATGAAATAGGTATCCAGCCGCGAAACGGCACTCACACTGCCGCCCATAGCATCGAACAACCCTTTCAAATTGTAGGGCACCAACCAGGTGTATTGCGCGGCGCTTCCTTCGACAAAACCGGTTTGACTGGACGCCGTAATGTTGGCCACCCAGGAGCCATCGGCGTTCCGGGGTTGAATGAAACCATTGGTAGTGTTGTACAAATTCCGCCAATTTCCCGAACGCATCAGGAAAGTGTAATTGGTCTTGTTGCCCATGGCCTGCTCGAATTGAGCGAGCGCGAAATCGGCGTTGGCGTATTCCAGGGTGACCGAAGCCTGGCCGGAGACATAGCCCAGGTTGATATAATCGGTGAGGCCCGAGCGGACGGTGTTGCCGTCGGAGGTGGTGCCGATTGTGCCCGCGTCCAACTCCATCGCGGCGAGGGCGCCGGCGGTATCGAAATTGGTGGCCCCCAGAGCATACGTTGTCGCGAGTATGATGACGGGCCCATCACCGACCATGCCGCCGGAGTTGCGGTTGGCCTGCTCCCAACGGGGCAACCCGCCGCCGCCTTGTTGGGCATAATTGACCAGCGATTGGGCGATATCACTTTCTTCGCCGGGCGTCAGCAGGGCGCCCAGCGGTGTGCGCGACCGGTAACAATCCCAACCCGGGATGTTCTCGTACTGGTCGTGACCGGCCGGCACGGTGTGGACCTGTTGGTCCATCCCACGGTACTGGCCGTTGGCATCACTGAAAACGTTCGGGTGAAAGTAAGAGTGATAAAGCGCGGTATAAAAGGTCTGCAACTGAGCCCTGGTCCCGCCGGTGATCACAACTTTGTTTAGCAAATCATTCCAGGCGGCGTTGCCGCTTCCCTGAACGCCGGCGAAATCCCAGCCCGGGTTTTCCGCATCGAGATTGGCCACGGCGTTGCTAATGCTGACAAATGAGATGCCAACCTTGGCATAAACCGTCGGATTGCTCGAAGCGTCGAAGGTCAGAAATGCCCCGACCTGTGCGCCGGTGCTGGCAAGCAAACCAGGATTGACGGCGCTGCCGTTCCATGTGCCGGCGCCGGTGAACGCCCGGTCGAATTCGGCAGCGAAATAAAGAGTGTAGAGCTGCGAGCCGCAGCCGATCGGGGCGGTAGCATAGCCCTGGACCTGGTTGGTTCCAATAACACTAACGGCGGTATTGGCGGTCGTGCCGTTGACGCTGGAACCCGCGTTAATTAACAAGGTGGCGATATTGGTGTTCGGGAAAGTAAACCTGGCCATGCCGGTGCGCCGGGTCACGGTCAACTCGACACGCACGCCGTTATTCAGCAGCACGCTATAGTAGCCGGGCGTCGCAGATTCGTTGGCGTGCGAAAAACCCGAATCGTAGGTGGCGCCGCCGGTGCCCGGTGAAGCGGTTACCGGACCTACGCAAGGCATGAAAGCGAAATCCTGATAGACCGTGCAGCCGCGCCCGCTAAAGTGCCGCACGCTGAAGCCTTTGATGGCGTTATCGAGATAGTTATATCCCCCTGGCAGGTTGGACGGTGTGTCCGGACTGAACTGAAACATGCCGCGCGGATACGCCGCCCCGGGGAACGTATCGCCGGAATTGCCGCTGAAGCCAAAGCTGGCGCCTCCGGGCGCAGTCCCGATGAACGGATTCACATAGGTGGCAGGCGGAGGCGGAACCAAGAGCGTCGTGAACGTCTCTGATGGCGTGGCCCAGGAGGTGCCGGCAGCATTCACCGCTCTCGCCGCAAAAAAATAAGTTGTCCCAGGCAACAGTCCCGTCACATCCAGCGCAAACGAGCCGCTCTGCGCACCGAGTTCGGCGCTTTGCGCCCACGCAGTGGGATTGGTGCCGCCATCCGCCGGCCCATAATAGAGGGTGATGCCCGGCGGATCACCGCCCGTGAAAAGCACCTGGCCGTTCAGGGTCGCTGCGGTCATCTGGATGCCGGTAGCCGGAGCATTCGAGGCCGCCGCCAGCGTTGGGATGATGGGGGTGATTACCGCCGAGTTGGTGGCCGAGCCGTTGCGGTTGGCCGCAACCACCATCACGTTCGTAAAGTCACTGGTCAGCAGTGGAGTGGTGCAAGTGAAGTTGGTCGCGCCGGCGGCCAGCGTGCCGTTGGTGTACCAGGAATAGGAGATCGAGCCGGGGCCATCCGCCAGGATTTTCAAGGTCAGCGGCGCCCCAATCGGCGCGGTTGTGTTCGTCAACGGCAACGTGATCACCGGTGCGCTGTTGGTCGTATAGACCAGGAAGTTGTCCCAGGCATCGATGCCGGCATTCTGGAAGGCGCGCAGGCCCGGCCAAACTGCCGCTACTTTGGCAATGTCCTGCCCGGTCGTGTGCGTCAGCGCTGTTGAAAAAGTGACCAGGTTGGTTCCCGGGCTCGACCCATCGGCGCCATAATCAAACAGGGCGCACCCTGAGTTGTAGTTGCCCAAAGCCCCGGCGGTGTTAGTGAGGCTGACGACAAGCTTGTACCAATGGCCGGAGATGACATTGACAGACCCCAGAATGGTTTCGGTATTGGCGTTACCTGAACGGTACTGCTCCCGCAGCGACCAAACCGCGGGGCTGGTGGGGATAAAGCGAAAACTCTCGAACGCGACGCCGGGGTTGCTATTGAACCCGTTGGTATTGCAGTTAAGAATGCCTAGTTGGAGCTTGTTGCCGCCGGTTTGGCCATTGGCCTTCAGTAAACAGGATACAATGAGCGTCGCGCCATTCGTCGAGAAACTCCAACTGCCGCTCTTGCAGGAAGCCGTCGTGTCACTGCTCTGGAATACGCTAACGCCACCGCCGGCCCCAACGCCGGCATTAGCGCCTTCCTCGAAGGAATAATTGCCGCCGTTGGTCCCCGTGCCGTTGTCGTTCCAGGGATTGAAGTTGCTGATGTATTGACCCGGGGTGTTGAAATCGAGAAAGACCGTCTGTGCAAAGCCGCGCGGCGCTTCGAGGGAGAGTAAAAAGGCGAGGCCGGCGCACGCCACGAGCCGGCAGCGAGTCCAGGAGAGTATCGGCACCACTTTCCCTGACCCGGGGCGGGGACCGCCACGTCCCCGGGACTCCCCAGCGCTGGTGCAAGGCGGCGGTGTTCCTGATCGCTTCATCGTTCCTCAACGGTAACATTTCATGGCCTTTTGGAGAACCTTTCTCCGAGGCGGGAGAGTAGTGCCCCGCTGAAGGCGGTCCGGGGCGCATGATTCCGATCGTGCGGTTGATTCTCCGGCTCAGACGCACGATTGGAATCGTGCGCCCGTTCCACCACTGACCGGGCGCCCGGGAGAAGGCCCGGCCCGTTCTGGACGGGCCGGTTTTGCTTGAGGTGACTGGCGAAGGTGATCATCCTGTCGCGACCCGGAGGGCCGGAAAGCACCGGCGCTCCGGGCAGAAACAAGTCCAAACGTTATGAAGAAAAATCTAATTGTCGTTCTGACCGCTCTCGTGCTGGCCGGCGTCTTGTCTGCTGGCCTGACGATGGCCCGTGCCCAACCCACGCCCAGCGCTCCGCCCACGGCCGGTGAACAGCCGCCACCGCACAAGGGGGCCGAGCGGCATCCCGCGATTCACCGTGCGATTGTCGCTTTGGAAGAGGCTAGAACCTATTTGCAGCAAGCCGACCATGATTTTGGCGGTCACCGGAAGCAGGCCCTGGCCGATTGCGACAAAGCCATCGCGCAGTTGAGGTTAGCGCTGAAATACGACAAGAAATAAGGCGACCCGGTCGGACCCGTCGACCGTGATCAAGAGGCGTTCGGCGCGGCCCAGTCGCCGGTTTTCCGCCTTAACCTCCACTGCCTCAACTCATGGAGCGCAGCAGCGTCAACCGCACTGACGCTACCACGGTCCGGCCTGGAGGTCGCCGGGGCGGATATAATATTTGTAGGCGCCGTTATCAGCGCCGACGATGATGGAATTGGTATTGGCAGGGTCAAACTTCCGCCAACCAACATGGCCGTCTTCATAGAGGAAATTGGCGCCCTGTGGCGCATACGCGGCGCCGCGATGCGCGCAGGTGGGATAAGGCGTGCCCAGCCCGGGGTCCACCCACCCACCCGGAGTTCGCCACTGAAGCACATCGCCCATGGTGGGAGCATTCCGGTATTCGGTACCGGGTCTCTTGCGGTAGAACCAGGCCCCGAGACCGTCTGCGTCGTACTCGCTGGCTCGGGCCCGGTTGGGGATATAGTCGTAGCCAATCAGGTTCACTTTATTCTGGTCGCCTTCATAGATCCGGTGCCATAGTTCGGTCGGACAATAAAGGACATCGTTGGCTTTGCGTTGGCCGCTGGTGGAAGTGCCTGGGGTATTCTTGTATAGGTACTGGGGATAGAAATTGGTGTTGAAGGAGAAGCTCATCCAAGCCAGGTCGATCGCCTCCGCAGACGTGTTGTCGGGAAAATAATCGCGGAAGTCATTGGCGTACAGCACCAGCGCGACACCCCACTGTTTAAGGTTCCCGGCGCATTGCGCTCGCAACGCCTTGGCCTTGGACGCGGAAAGCGCAGGCAACAACATCGCCGCGAGGATGGCAATGATCGCGATAACCACCAGGAGCTCGATCAGAGTAAAGGCCCACCTGCTGCGCAACCGCGGCTGTTGGGGAGGTGAGTTTATGAGCGCTGCGGACTTGTGCGGGGATTCTGTTGTTCGCGGTTTGGTTGTACAGCGCGTTGCAGAACTGGATGATGTGGCAGACCTGGCTGAGCCATTGACCGGACACCCGCCCGATAACACTCCAGGACCGGCACTCATGCCTTTTTCCCTTTGGGCACATGCGTGTCCCAGGTGTGACCGGATTCCGGTTCAACGTGCGTGAACCCCATGCCCGCCGGCGGATTGGGGATGCGGATGAGGTGGTGGCAGGCCGGGCACTGAATCTGGCGGCCGGCGAACTGAGCCTCACACTTCAGCGGTTGATCGCAGTGGGAACAGTAGAACTTGAATTCAGATGTGGTCACAGGTAATGCCCACGTTAGCGCCAAAGCCGTGAAAATGCCAGATGCAAATGGGTTGTCACCCACCCAGTATCCCTTTAGACTGCCGCCAATTCCTTCTGGCTTATGAAAACCTTCATTCGGCGGGTCCTGACGACACTGTGTGTGGCACTGGCGTGCCTGATCATTGTTGGCCTGGTGCTTTTTGGCGTTCTCGCCGGGCTGAAAAGCAGGGCGTCCTCCATCAAACCAGGCTCGATCCTCGTCTTCGACATGTCGGTAAACATCACCGACGGTCCGGGAGGATTCGACCCGGAGCAGGCGGTTCAGGATGCGGTGCTGGGTGAAGGCCAGGCGGCGAACGTGAGGCTTTATCCACTGGTCCGCGCGGTGGAACAAGCGGCCGCAGATAAGCGCATCGCCGGCCTCTTCCTACACGGCTCACTCACACCCCGCGCCTATGGCTCCGGTTACGGGGCGCTCAAGGAGTTGCGGGCCGCGCTCGAAAAGTTCAAGCAATCCGGCAAGCCAATCCACGCTTACCTGGTTGCCCCGACGACCAGGGATTATTACCTGGCCTCGGTCGCCAATTCGCTCGTGCTCAATCCGCGCGGCTTGCTGCTCGTCAACGGGCTGGTCGCCGAAACCACTTACTACGCCGGGGCGCTGGAACAGTACGGTGTCGGCATGCAAGTCGTCCGGGTTGGCAAATACAAATCGTATGTCGAGCCCTTCATCCGCAAGGATATGAGTCCGGAGAGCCGCGAACAAACCGGGCAGCTGCTCGGCGCGTTGTGGGACGAGATTCTGCAGTCCATCTCGATGGGCCGCGGCCTGGATCCCCGCCAGGTCCAGGCCTGGGTGGAAAAGGCCGAGGGGTTGAAGCCCGCGGATGCCCTGACCCGGAAGCTTGTGGATAAACTCGCTTACTTCGACGAGGAACTGGCTGCTTTAAAGAAGCTCAGCGGGCACACTGTTCCGGGCGAGGCTTTGCCCCAAGTTGACCTTGTCAGCTATGCCGCCGCAGCGAAGAAGCACGAACGCAAGTCGGCCAACAAAATCGCCGTCATATACGCTGAAGGCCCCATCCTGGACGGTGAAGGCGGTCCCGGGGTTGTTGGCGGCGACTCCTTCGCCCGCCAGATCCGCGAGCTGCGTGATGAGAAATCCGTGAAGGCGATCGTCTTGCGCGTCAACAGCCCCGGCGGCAGTGCCACCGCTTCCGATGTAATCCAACGCGAACTCACACTGACCCGGAAAACCAAACCGGTCGTGGTCTCCATGGGCACGGTGGCGGCCTCCGGCGGCTATTGGATTTCGGCCGGCGCCGACCGCATTTTTGCCGAGCCGAATACGGTCACCGGCTCGATCGGCATTCTGGGCATGATTCCCAATGTGAAGGAGCTGGCGAATCGGCATGGCATTACGTGGGATTCGGTCAAAACCGCAAAGTACGCTGATTTCTTCCGTATCACCCGCCCCAAGACACCCGAGGAAATGGCGCTCTTCCAGGACTTGATTAACGATGGTTACGATAAGTTTCTCCAGCTTGTGGCAACAGGCCGCAACAAAACCAAAGAGGCGGTGCATGAGATTGCCCAGGGCCGGGTTTGGTCCGGCCGCGACGCCGAGAAAGTCGGGCTAGTGGACGAGTTTGGCGGGCTGGGCAAAGCCCTTGCCTTTGCCGCAAAGAAAGCCAACCTTGGAGAGAACTGGAGCGTCAAGGAATTTCCACAGGAAGGCGATTTCTTCGAAACCCTCTCTGAGATGCTGGGTGGCGGAAAAAAGCCAGTCGCGCACACGGACCCGGTCACCACCCTGCTTGGCGAGGTGGGCGAGGATTTGCGGACCATGCGCGCCCTGAACGATCCCGCCGGAGTTTACGCATTGATGCCGGAGACGCTGCGGATCAAATAACTACCGGGAGGCAGTTGCGCCCTACCACCAAGGGGCGTCGATGTCGAACCAGCCGGATTGATATTTCGGGTCGGTCTCGTAAGCCGGCGGGAAGTGCCAGTACAGAACATGGCCGTCGCCGAAGAGAATGTTCATCCAGCGCCGGCCTTTGTAGTTGTGCCAGTCGTCGTGGGGGTCGTTGACGCCACGATTGGGGTGCCAGGGCCAATCGCCGCAAATGAGTTTGGTGGCGGGCCGTTTGGCCACCTCGGAGGCCTTGAGCGCGGGCGATTGGATGGGGTATATGGAATCGCCGGTCACGTGCTCGGTGCCCGCAAAGTTTCCTGCCCATTCCGTCAGGTAGCTGTTACCCCAGCCATCCCAACAAGATTTCGGGGTCGGGTTCAGGCCGTCCCCGCGGTCGGCCGGGCAGTGAAAGGTTCCCAAAGCTGGCGCGTATCGGTTCAGCGGGCGGTTGGTCTCCCACTGATCGCCGCCGTAAGTGTTGGCGAAGCCGCTGACGTAAGGGATGGCTGGTCGCTGGCCTCCGAAGGCAGCCCAGCCATCGTGGTAAGGGTAACTATCCTGGTAATCCTGAGTGTACATGATAAAGGCCAGGCCGATCTGGCGCTCGTTGCTGTAACATTGGGCCTGGAGTCCTTTGGCTTTCGCCTTCGCCAGGGCAGGCAACAACATCGCCGCAAGAATGGCGATGATGGCGATGACGACCAGCAACTCGATCAGCGTGAAGGCCCGACGGCAGCCCATAGTCGAAGGCAGATGCGAAGGCGGCTCCCTATGCGTCGAGCTCATGGTCTTCATCCCCCACGCGTCGCCGTGTGGACGGGTTGCTGGCTGAGGGCGTCCTTGAGGAAGGCCTCGAAGTCCGCCTTGAACTTCACGCGGGACGGCTTGTGAATATAAAGCATGTGTCCGGATTCGTAGTAGGAGAACCGGAGATTGGCGCGGATGGGGGGCTCGAGATTCATCGCCGCGACGACGGTTTCGGCGCCGAAGAAAGGTGTCGCCAGATCGTAATAGCTGCAAGTCACCCAGACTTTGAGGTAGGGATTGCGGGTCATCGCCTTGCGCAGGTCTTCGGCGGTGTTGGGGAATCCGTTGACTGCCGCGCCGTAGTTCCAGGGCTCGACGTCCGCGAAGAGTTCATACGGAAGATCGCTCTCGAACTGCAGTTCGCGGCGCACATAGTCGTTAAAGGCGGCGCCGAGCGGGCCGGTCACGGCCTCATCGCTCGGGTCATATTCCTGCTGCTGGTCGCCCGTAACATCCGTGCCTGGCTCATAGTGGAACCCGCTGAACCGCGCATCGAGCCGGCCCAGCATTTTGCCCTCCGCCCGCAGAAGATGGGTAAAGAACTGGGTGTCCTTTATTCGGAGCTTCCACTGGAGGATGTCCCCGACGGGCAGCCCGGTGAAGCGGCTGAGCTCGCCGGCCAGACGTTGCTTGTCGGCGACGGGGAGCAGGTCGCCTCGGGCCAGGGCAATGGCGTAGTCATTGCCCGCAAAGGCGCGGGCTGAGGAGACCACCTCAGCCAGGCTCTGCGCCTCGAGGTCGGTGGGGAGTTTCTTGTGATACCAGGCGCTCGCAGCATAGCTCGGCAGGAATTGGACATACGGATCGTTGTTTTGCGGTGTGAACTGAAGCGACTGAAAATTGAGCGCCGAGGAAACCAGGATGATGCCGTTGAGATAAAGACCGTAGCGATTTTGCAGGTAGGCCGACAGGCCGGCGGCGCGCGTGGTGCCATAGCTCTCGCCCAGGATGAACTTAGGGGAGAGCCAGCGGGTGTTGCGTGAGGTGTAGAGCCGGATGAAATCGCCGACGCTGGCGATGTCTTCTTTGAGCCCATGGTATTGGCTCGGGTCCTCCTTCGCCACCGGACGGCTGTAACCTGTGGAAACCGGATCGATGAACACCAGGTCCGTGCGGTCGAGCCAGGTGGACTCATTATCGGTCAGCCGGTAGGGCGGGGGCGGCGCCTCACCTTCGTCCGTGAGACTCGCGCGCCGGGGCGCGATCGAGGCCATGTGAAGCCAAACCGAGGACGAGCCGGGCCCGCCGTTGAACGCGAAGGTTATCGGGCGAGTCGAGGGGTCGCCCGCGCTATCGAGAGTGTAGGCGACGAAAAAGACCTTGGCCTTGGGCTTGAGGCCGTCCTTGGTCTTGCCTGGCTCGGGCTCCGGCCTGGTCTCAGACTTGACCTCGGGAACCGGTTTCTGGTCCGGTGGCTTAACCAGCGGCTTCCCCTCCTCCTCTTTGAGAACGATGTAGCCGGCGGTTGCGTGGTACTTCAGCGTCTTGCCCGCAACTGAGAGAGAATGGCTGGTGGCGGAGAGCGGCGGTTCCTCAAACACCTTGTCTTCACCCCTCATGTCCCTTTCCGCCTCCTTCCGGGTGTCGGCCTTGGCGGCCACTTTGGCCGCGCCGTCCGCACTCAAGTCTGCGCGAAGACAAGAGCTGAACGTGACGAGCAGCGACAAGCCAACGAGGCTCTTCCAGAACACGGTGTTCATAAGCCGTAGTCTGCCACCAAATCGGGTCACTTGCAACGTCCGGGACCGCGGGTCGTGAACGTTGACTCCGCTGCCGCCCCAGCCTTATACTGCAACCATGGCAGATGCAGGCGATCAATGCGCCCGGCGGCGGTTCATGGACTTTCTGGCGGGCAAAAACCTTCGCCTTACGGCGCAACGCCGCGCCATCATCGAAACCGCGTTTAACACCCGCCAGCATTTCACGGCCGACCAGCTCTTGACCTGGTCACAGCGGCGCGATAAATCGGTCTCGCGGGCGACGGTTTATCGCACGCTGCCCCTGCTCACCGAGAGCGGCTTGATCCGCGAAATGGACTTCGGGAAAGATCGCAAGATCTACGATCCTAACTACGCCGAACACCCCCATCATAATCATATCATCTGCCAGGACTGCGAAAAGATCGTCGAGTTCGAGAGCGCCAAAATCGCTCAACTCGAGAACGAGATCAGCCACCGCCTGGGCTTCTCCCTCAAATCCCACCGGCTGCAGATCACGGCCCATTGCGAGGAATTCAGGAAACTTGGCACGTGCAGGAAGAGAGCTGGGGCCGAGTGAGGCGGATTCGGGTCCTGGGAAATTGGACGGTCGGAATATCGGGGTGCCGCGGCGTTGGAATAGCGCGCATCCAATCCCCCATTAATCCATAGCTTCATCACTCCACCAATCCATCACTCCGCTTCCCGCGCACTTTTCGCTTCCGTTGCCCCAATTAGTGGGCAGATTCTGCGTATGCCCGGGAAGCCCCAGCGCGGCGCGGCGGTGCTGCCGACCGACACGCCCGAATTATTCCGGGCGGCGGTGCGCCGCGCGGCGGAACTGCTCCGCGCCGGCGAAGTAGTCGCGTTGCCAACCGAAACGGTTTATGGGCTGGCGGCCAATGCGCTGGACGTGGCGGCAGTCGAGCGAATTTTTGAAATTAAAGGCCGGCCGGCGCATAATCCCATTATTGTCCATGTCGCCGGCGTCGCGATGGCCGAACGTTGCGTGCAGGAGTGGCCCACGCTGGCGGACCGGCTCGCAAAGGCCTTTTGGCCCGGACCCCTCACGCTGGTGCTGCCACGCGCCCCGGTAATCCCTGATGTGGTAACGGCCGGAGGCCCAACGGTAGGCGTGCGGTGGCCGAGCCATCCTTTCATTCAAGCGGTGCTTCAGGAATGCGGCTTCCCGCTGGCCGCACCCAGCGCCAATCTCTCCAACCGGGTTTCACCGACCAACGCGGCGCACGTGAGCAAACAATTGGGCGACCGCGTTCGCCTGATCATCGATGGCGGCCAATCGCAAGTCGGCATTGAATCGACAGTGCTCGATGTTTCCGTGGTGCCGCCGCGGCTCTTGCGGCCAGGCATGATCCACGAGCAGGCCCTCGTGGCGGTCACGGGCGAATTGGCGGTGGGTCAGCGGGCTACAGGCGCCGTGTTGAAAAGCCCGGGGCTGCTCCGGAAACATTACTCGCCTCGAGCCAGGCTGGTGATCTGGTCATGGCGGGACGAACCCGAGTTGCGCCGGCGCAGTGCCGAGTGCGGGGTGCGGGATGGACGCATTCACATCATTGCCCATACCCGGGTGCCTGCGGGGGAAGGTTTCGGGCGGGTTTCAGTCATTCCGCACGATGCAGAGGCGTTTGCGCGGGCGCTATACGGGGAGCTGCACGAGTGCGATGAAGCCGGTGCGGAGCTGATAGTCGTCGAAGCCTTGCCGGAAACGAATGAATGGCAGGCGATTGCGGATCGTCTGAACAGAGCAGCCGCGGCCTAGCCCGCATACCCGCGAGGCGGGAACGCCGCATGTTGCCGGCTTACGGGGTCCGAATGGTCTCAGCAGGCAATATGCCGACGCTCCGGCATGTCGGCATTCCGCGCTGGAGATGTCATGACGTCAGCAACCGAACCGGGTGGGGCGATAGATCAGATGAAACTTTTCGGCTCGACCCGTGTCTGATCAGGGACGTCCGCGGAGTTCGCCTGCCTGCGGTGCGCGTTCAACCTGGTTTGGCCAGACTGCGGGCGGGCGGCGCCGGCCGGTTGTCCCTCTGGACCACCCCAGAACGGAGCCGCCACGCGTCGTGAGCCAGGCCGCTTGTTTATTTGACGGATTGAAGCAGATAACCCAATCTTCGCGCCCATGAGACTGTTCAGAATCCTGTCCGCCCTAGTCGGGGCCTCGACCTTGACCCTGGCTCAAACGAACCCTCCGGTGGAGGTCCGCCAATTATCACTGCAGGACTGCATCGAGCTGGCCCTCAAGCGCAACCTGGACCTCCAGATTGGCCGCTATGGACCAAAGATTTCACTGTTTAATCTCAATGCCGCCTACGGCGCGTTCGACCCGTCGTTGAATCTTTCCGGCCAGCACCAGCACTCTGAAAGTGGCGACCAACTGCTCGCGGGTGGATTCGTCATCCCGGGCTCGAAGACCGATGCTAATTCCTTCAGTAGCAGCGTCGCAGGAACGTCACCTATCGGGACCACCTACACCGTGCAGGGAAACGCATCCGACACCTACGGCAACAGCGGAGCAAACCAATTTGAAAACAGCGTCGGGTCGGCTTCATTTCACCTCACGCAGCCGCTGTTGAAGAACTTCTGGATCGACAATAATCGCCTGACGATTCGTGTCGCGAAGAACCGGCTCAAGTATTCGGGTCTCGTTTTGAAGCTGCAGGTCATGCAAACGATCACCAAGCTGGAGCAGGCTTATTATGACCTCATCTATGACCAGGAAAATGTCATCGTGCAAAAGAAAGCCGTCGAGCTGGCAGAACGCCTTGTAGCGGAAAACAAAAAACGGCTGGAAGTCGGCGCCCTGGCTCCCCTGGACCTTCAATCCGCAGAAGCTCAAGCTGCTTCCACCCGGGCCCAGGTCATCCTCGCCCAGAGTCAGCTCGGCACTCAGGAGCGAGTCGTTAAGCAATTAATTACTGACCAATTCAGAGAATGGGCCGACGTCCCGCTCGAGCCGACTGGCAAACTCAAGGCCACGCCTCCCGTAGTGAATCGGCAGGACAGTTGGGGCAAGGGGCTTACGGAGCGGCCGGAACTGCTGCAGGCCAGGTTGGACGTCGAGAAACAGGGCATCCAGCTCAAGTACGACAAGAACCAGCTTTACCCCGAGCTGGACGGTTTCTTCACCTATGGCTACAACGGCACCGGTCGGGAGTTCAGCGATGCGCTCAATGATGTCCAGCAAGCGGACAAGAGATTTTACACTTATGGCGGCCAGATCACCATTCCGCTCGCCAACATCCGGGCCCGCAACTCTTACCGCGCCGACAGGGCTTCCATGGAGCAGCTCGTCCTGACCCTCAAGCAACTGGAGCAGAACATTATGATCGCGATCGACAACGATATCGGCACGATTCTGGCGAACTTCGACCAGGTCCAGGCCACCCGCACCGCCCGCGAATACGAAGAGTCCGCGCTCGAAGCCGAACAGAAGAAGCTCGAAAGCGGCAAGAGCACCACCTATACCGTTTTGCAGGTGCAGCGCGACCTGACCACCGCCCGGGGCAATGAAATCCAGGCCCTCGATAATTATCTCAAGAGCCTTTCCCAGCTCAGCATAGACGAAGGTTCCACTCTCAACCGCCTCGACATCAACTTCGAGGCGAATTGAACCGTTGAAAAGATGGCTGCCGGCCAGCCGGATATCGCTCACCGCACCGCGGTCTTGCTGGAAGCCTTTAAGGCCGGCAAGGCCTTCCACCCCGAAACCAGCGCGTGGTGATAGAAAACCACGGTCAACACTTTACATAATACACCCACAACGCCGCGACTTCCCTGGCCATGTTGAAGGGGAGCTGCCGCAGGACATAGCTTTCCCGTGCGGGCACCGTATAGACCTCGATCCCGGCGCGCTGGAACGCGAGTTTGATGCGCGGCAAATGAAAAAAATGGCTCACCACCAGCACCCGCGAACTACCAGTCTCCCGCAGCAGCCTTTTTGTGTTCCGCACCGTTGCTTGTGTGCTCAGTCCTTCGCGATCGGTCAGGATATCTTCCGGCCGAACGCCCAGGCCAATCGCCATCCGCCGCATGGATTCGGTTTCATGGATCGCGCCATCCCCGGGCCCGCCGGAAAAGATCAGCTTTCGAGTCAATCCCTGGCGGTAAAGCTCGCAGGCAGTCCTCACCCGGTCGGCGAGGGCGACGGAAGGGTGGCCGTCTGCGTAAACTCGCGCGCCGAAAACGATCTCACGAGGACTGGGGTCAAATGGGTTCCGCCCGCAAAGGTCTGAGCTGCGACTTCCCCGAAAAATGGATGAGCTCCGACGGGTTGACGCTCTGGTGCGCCTTCAGCGTGTACGGCGACGGCGCCAAACAAGGCGTCCAGGCTCACGTTCGGTTTAACCTCGTGGAAGCAATGGTGGACCTCAGCTGAGCTTGCGTGGTCTTCACGCAACGTGCGTGGAAATCACGCACTCCTACGGCCGCTTCGCGCGGTTTCCTCAGGCATTCTCATCGCTTTACTTTGGGCATAAGTACTGCTTCCCTGGATAGCTGGATGAGTAGAGCATACCGGCAGAGTCGATTTGACCATCACAGGTTGAGGACGGAGATTCGCTCGGAGGCCTATGTTTAGGCGAATGCGCAAGGTACTCATTGGGCTGCTTTTGCTCGGGGCGGCTGGCACGTGCTATTATTTCCTGCATAACCCCACTTACCGGCGCGGGCTCGTGCAAACCGCCGAGGAGGTCAAGGAAGACCTCGGTCCCGAAAAAAAATCCGTTTGGAACGGGACCGCCGTCGTGACGGATGCGCTCGAGGGCGACCTGCTCACGGTCAAAACCGAGCAATTCCCAAAAGTAACCGTGCATTTGGCCGGTATTGACGCCCCGGTCCTGCCCGCTGACCGTCCGGCCAAAGCGCAGCCCCTGGCGGAGGAAAGCCGGCAATACCTCGCGCAGTTGGCCAAGGACAAAGCGGTCGATATGGCCATCGTGGGAACAGATATCCAAAAACGGCCGCTCGTTCTTATCACTCTGGACGGCTCACTGCTCAACGCGAAAATGGTTGAAGCCGGGCTCGCAGAGATGTTCACCGAGACCGCGACCAACATTCCCGCGAAGCCGAAACATGCGATCGCCAATGCCGAGACAAACGCGCGCCAGCATCACCTCGGTATCTGGGGGTTGACGAATTACGTGCGGCCGAGTGAATACCGGATTCGCTACCGATAGATTTTTCTCATGTGAACTGCTTCAACGCTTTGAACTAACTGTCCATGGAACACGTTAAACCGGGCTCAAAGCTTAACGAAATCCTCCAGTGGGTGCGGGAGCTCGGCGCCTCGGACTTGCACCTCCAGGAAGGCAAACCGGCCCGCTATCGTGTCGAAGGCCGGCTCAGCGTCGTCCCCGCCGAAACCGTGCCGCCCATGAACCGCGAGCGGCTTATGGCGCTGCTTGGGGAAAGCCTTTCCGACGCCGTCATCGCGGACATCGTTCGAAAAGCCGAAGTGGATCTGAGTCTCCAAATGGGAGTGACCCGCTGGCGCGCGAACTTTAGCAAGCAGCAAGGGCGCCAGTCCTGCTCGTTTCGCGTCGTCCCCAAACACGGCTTGCGCCTGAACGACCTGCGGCTGCCGGTGACGCTGAGAGATGTGCTGAGATTGCCGCGCGGCCTGGTCCTTTTGACGGGTCCGACCGGCCAGGGCAAGAGCACCACCGTGCGCGCCTTGCTGCAGGAGATCAATGCCACCCAGGCCAAACGGATTATCACCATCGAGGACCCCATTGAATTCCTGTTCGATGACGAGCTCTCCCAGTTCGAGCAGCGCGAGGTGGGCATCGATACCGCCAGCTTCGCCGACGGCATCCGCAACGCGATGCGCCAGGATCCCAATGTCATCTTTGTGGGCGAGATCCGTGACCGCGAGAGCATCTTCGCCGCGATGCAGGCCGCTGAGACCGGACACCTGGTGTTTACGACCCTGCACGCCGATTCCGTCGCTCAAGCGGTTGGCCGCATTCGCGAATACTATCCGGCAACCGAGCAGGACAACATCAGCTCCCTGCTCGCTCGAAACATCAACATGATCGTCTGCCAGCGCCTCGTCCCCGATGCTCAGGACAAGTTGCTCCCCTGCCTGGAGATCCTTAAACGCGACCCGACCATCCAGGATGCCATCGTCAAGAACGAGTTGAACCGGCTGACGGAAATCCTCGAAATCTGCAACCATCAGGGGATGCATTCTTTCGACCAATACCTGATCGAGCTGATGGCGGCCGGCGTGGTGACTAAAGCCACCGCCAAGGCTTACGCCGTCAACCAGCACCGCCTCGAGATGCTGATCGCCGGGTATCAATCCAGCCAGGGCATCCTGCTGCCGGAACGGCGCTAACCCTCTCGCTCCTATGATGCTCATCTTAGTCCGCCTCCCCCTGACGCTCCTCTACATCTACCTGGTGTATAAAGCGACCGTGAGCGACGCCGCGTATTCGGGAAGCCAGATGATCGGGCTCGTGCTCTTCATCTTGCTCGGGGCGATTGTCATGGGCGCTCTCTGGGCACCGGTCATCGGCGCGAAGCTCAGTGATCCGCTCACTTCCGCTATCACGCAGGAAACCTCGTTGCCCCCTGACCCCAACCGGCTCGTGGGCCGGATCCGCTGGCTTCAAGGCCGCGGCCATCATCGTTTGGCCTTGCTGCTGGTTTTTGCCGAGGGGATGCGGCACCCCGACCTGCCCCAGGCCGCCATCCTCGGCTTGCGCAGCGTTCGTCCGGGTTCGCTGCTGGAAAAGTGGTTCGCCAAGGAAGTTTACCATTTCAACAACGTCCAGAATTGCCTCCAAGCCTATACCATCCTCAAGGAACGCCATGGAATCATCCTGCCGCTTCACCGCCAGCCAGAGGTCAATCTCGCCATCGTCAGCCTGGACCGGAAACCGCCACCCGAACCTGCCAAACTCCAGCTCACGCCTGCCGAGGCCCCGGCTCAGCCCGCGCGCAATCCACAGATCAAGCTGTTCGAGAAATAGGCGGTCGGGGAGACCCTGCAAAGATGCCCGGCTTTCGATTTGAAAACACCTCCGCCCGGGACTAACGTGACAGCATCATGGCCCTGGCGGACCGTTTTTATATGCGCGATGCGTATCACGCTCCGCGCATGACCACGTGGCTGATTATTTTCCTGATCGCCGCGTTCGTCATTCAGAGCCTGCTGCTCTTTTACGGCGGTTTCGATGTGAGCGAGAATTTGGCCCTCTCGGTGGACGGCCTGCGGCACGGCAAAGTCTGGCAGCTCCTCACGTTCCAACTTCTGCACTCCTGCCCCTGGCCGTGGCATGTGCTCTTCAATTGCCTCGGCCTTTATTTCTTCGGCCGCCCCGTCGAAACCATCGTCGGCGAAAGGAAGTTCCTGGCCTTGTATCTCCTTTCGGGCGTCGCGGGCGGCCTCTTGCAGGTGCTCGTGACGGCGGTCTTGCCGCGTCACGCGGATATTCCCGTGGTCGGCGCTTCGGCGGGCGTCTGCGGCATGATCGCTATCTTTTGCTCGATCAACCCGATGGAGGAGCTGACGACTTGGATTTATTTCCTGCCGATCACGATCCGGGCGCGATACTTCCTGATGTTCCTGGCTGGGTTCTCGGTGTTCGGAACACTCGTCCCCTTCAGCGGTATCGCCCATGGCGCCCATTTGGGAGGCATCTTGGTGGGCCTGGCCTACGTGCGGTACGGGCGCCGCTTTTCGGAAGACCTCCCCAGTTGGGTCCCCTGGCCGCTGCGTCGGCGAGAGTGCGCCGCCTCGCCTGGCAGCCTCGCGAAACACACGCGCTGGCGCCGGCCCCCTCTCGAGCAGCCGGGTGCCGCGGCCTTTATCAGCAGGAAGTGGACCCAATCCTGGACAAAATATCGGCCCAGGGCCTCGACAGCTTGACCGCCAAGGAACGCAAGATCCTCGAAGCCGCCCGCCAGCGCATGGAATCCCGCAAACCGCGGTGACCTCCCGGAAAACCCGGGAACGCCTGGCACCTCCAGGCGCTTACCGAAGGCTGGAGCGCCGGCTTGTTGCCGGCTGACACGGTCCGAGCACTCCTCTCTCCTCCTCGGTAGGGAAAGGCAACGCGAGAGGCGGCCGTCTGCTGTCACCCGCTCCGCGCCTGCCAGATAACCCCCGTTGCGATACCAGCGAGCATCACCGGCGCCGACAGGCCGATTCGGGCGCCACTGTTCGAGACGCACCAATCAATGAGAGCAACAACCGCAAAAGACCCCAGCAACGGCAGATAGAAACGCCAGTCCACTCCGAGGTCGAATACGCTGCACAGGATATCGAGGACAATATCCATGACGAAATCGAGCAGCTCCAACACGAAGAATACTTACGCGGCCCGGTGGATGGACTGCAATTACAAGGTGTCATGGCGTTTGGAACGGCTCCAGCAAATCGGCGGGCTAAAAGCCCGATATGTTAAAGCCTGGGCTGGAGCGTAGCGCAGGCCCAGGGAACGGAACACCCAAACAATTCCCCAGGCCTGTAAGGCCAGCATTGGGGAAAAACGGCGGCAGGCCGATCGAGGTCGCTATTAAGCCCAACTTGCCCATCGTTCCCCACCAGCGTCGGTCTATTATCGCCGCTGTGGAGTATGCCTCAGAAGCAAGTTGAATCTGTTGCTCTCCGCGAATAGCGAATCCGCGGCCTCGCGCTCCCGAATAGCGCCGAGGGTTGTGATGTGGGAACTCCTGCACTGGTGGCAAGACGCTTCCTGCCGCGACAGTTCAGTCCCACAATGTTCGCAAAAAGGTCTGGCGTTATCCCTCGCAATCGATTCCTGCGCGACACGTTCTGCCTGATCTGCCGCCGCCTGTTTCTGGCAAGCGCGTCTTTGGCTCAGGTATAAAGCGTTCTTAGTGATTGCGCCCATGGCGAGAGCTGCGAGGGTTACCATTTGTGGTTTCATGGAATGTTCATGACTCGCGTAGGCATATTTGCAGTATCTATCACATTTTTTGCGCCGGTTCCCCTTGAACATCCCGGCTCAAGCAGGCGTGTCCACATACAGGACTGTTGGCGCACGTTTACGGTCATTTCACTGGTTCTATCACCTTTGCTAAGGCGCGACACCCTCCACATGAGCATAAGCCCTGCCAGAGCGACCGCCATCGTTCCGTGTCGAGCCATTTCAAGAGGCGCGGCACTCGGACATGCCGGGAGACCGCCTCATTGGCTCAACAACTAAGGAAAAGAACCCGGCGGGTAGGTGTTGGCAAAAAATGGGGACCTTATGCCAAGCGCGGCATAGCCCCATGGCGGGGCAAAAGACAAAAGTGGAGCCAGAACGCGGAGCGATGGTCGCTCGACATTCGCGCCAGATAGCGCCGCGAGGCGAGAAGATTGGAATGGCGTTAGCCTGGAATACTAATGCGCCGGGGATTGGCTTGAGTTTTTCCCGGATATACATGGAAAACCGGTTTGATGATGCCACCAGCAGCCGTGGCAACGTGATGCAAAAATCGACAGCAAAATCGAGGTTCGTGGTCGAGCAGGACAAGAAGTTCCTGCTTAACGCGCCGGAAGTGTCTTTGTTTAGCGCGGCGTTGGTGATTATTAACCAGGTTCGCGGTCTGGAGCAGGCCTTCAAGCTTGGCACAATCGCCAAAGGAGCGTTCACGAAGAAAGCCAATGCGTTGCTCGAACACCTCACAGAAACGGTCGCAGCAACTGAACGCTTCGATATCGTCCTGCCGGTGATGGATTATGGCCGGCTCTCCCCCTTCTTTTGGCGTTGGTTCAACTGGTGGGACGACTATTTCAAAGAGTTGACCCCCAAGCAGGTAGAAGAGATCGAGAGGCTGCGGCGAGAGCACTCCTCAACCCTGGAAGACTACCGGCCCAAAGGCCACTGGCTGGTCTATCGGCAGACGCCTGCTCCAATACCCGTGATAACCTCATCCCGCACCCGACGTTCGCAAGCGAGGTTATAACTGCAGGTGTCCAGAGCGGAGGAGGAGTTTTCGTGGGGCCGCAACACGCCGCTCCTGAGTTGGGCGCAGCGGCATCGGAGAACCGAACGCTTGTATAGCACCCGATTTGGTTTCATGATTCGGCCGCAAGGATTGACATGCTAATGCGCAGAAGCTTGGCGTTCCTATTGTGCTTGGGCCTCCTGGCGGGCTGCGCCGCAATCCTGCTCCTCAGTGTCGAGCCTCACACCGCCCCAAGTTTGAAGGTCACCTTGCTCGCCTGCACTAATAGCACTGTAAATGCCCTAACCGTCCCGGCACCTTCAACATCCCAGCCCGCGCGGCCATGTATGATGATTGCTACAAACGAGGCGGAGATTGAGGTTTTCAATCGCGGCAGCCAAATCGCCAGAATCTCCGATGTTTCGATCAATTTCAGGCCAATCAGCGGCAGCCTGACGTTTGAACAGATTTCAGCACAGCGGATTTTGCACGGCAGGCCCGGTGTGCTCGAACCGGGCCGGACTCGTAGGTTCCTTATCCAATTCAATCAGAACATGCTGGTTTCTGCCCTCCAGGACGGCACCCCACAGGCAGTCGTGGGAGGTGTGCTCCAACAAGTGCAGTTGACCCACCCCGACGACAAGGGGCAGGTTTGCGCCTCCTGCAAGGTAGACGTCTCTGGCCGGGGGCAAACAGTGTCGGACTGGGCCAGGAAACAAACCTGGTCCAAATACCTGCCGCAAGCTCTGCTGAGGCAAGAGATTCGCGTATACATCTTTTCGGGCGCATGGACGAACCAACGGCCTTCAGTGGACGCCGGCGGCGCATTCTGTGTGCATATCGAGCGTCATTGACACGGCGCCACCCGAGCCGATTGTTAACCAAGAACAGGAACCCCCGAATGGCCCTAGAACTCAGACCCAACTGCGAATGCTGCGACCGTGATCTTCCGCCCGAGTCGAAAGAAGCCTATATCTGCACATTCGAATGCACCTACTGCTTGGATTGCGCTTCAAGAAGACTCGGCTTCGTTTGCGCGAATTGCGGCGGCGAGCTTACGCGGAGGCCAATCCGTCCGGCCGCGAAACTGGTGAAGCACCCAGCGTCCACCGTGAGAGTGCTCAGAGCCCAGCCCTGTGTCCCGCTTGCTTGAGGCCACCTTGTCGTCATGCGACAAAACCTTCATGCTGCTTTCCATAAAGAAATGAAAACTACGGCGGTTTGATCGCTTCACTGGACGTCGAGATGGCCTTCAGCTTCCATTTCGGATGACTAAAGACAAGCAGCTCGAATACGTCGGCGTGGATGTGGACGTGACGGATCTGGAAAAGACCATTCCCATTTCGGTCTCGAAACTCAAAGAAATCGGTGCTCCAAAGGGCACGGTTATCGAGCAACAGGAACCGCAGAAAAGACGGTTCCAGTTGAGTGATCCCAATCACACTGGCTCCAGGTAACGCCGGGTTTCACCTCGCCGCCTCGCCAGATGCTCAATGTTGCGCAACATGAAAAAGAAAAAGACTGCAAAACGCAAAACCCCAGCTGGCGCATCCAAAGTGCCGGATTGGGTGTTGGATGATTCACCCGCTCCAAACAAGCCAGTCACGAAACCGGATCTGGATGAACTGGCGGCAGGAGTCGAGGCCGGCATCCGGGATACCCCGGCCTGGAAACAATTGGTGCGCCGTGTCGGAGCGAAAGAGGCCGCCAGGATTCTGAAGGTGGCCGTGTTCAGTCGCCATGCGATTCGGCCCGAGCCGAACAACTGAGAGATCAATCCCCGGCAGATACCTCGAAGCAGTCTGCAAATGGAATCTGATTGCCAGCGCAAACTGGTTGGGCTTTAGTGGTCGGCCAGGATGAAGAACAAATCAATCGTCCGTCACACGCTCATCGCTATCACCGGAATGACGCTCGCTCTGAACAGCAACGCGGGAATGCCGCAAGGTTACGAAGGCAAACCTTTCCAAGACTCAGTTTATACTGCGGGGCCGCAACACATCCCCGGCAGGGTGGAGTGCGCCTATTATGATCTGGGCGGGGAAGGGGTTGCCTATCACGATACCGACGCCACCAACCACGGCAGCGGCGAACTCAACCTGAAAACCCAACACCACCGGCCGCACGCCAATCCATACATTTGGAGTTTCCGGGCCAACGAAGGCGTGGATATTTCCTATACCAAGGACTTTGCCGACTTCAACCATACCAACTTCGTGGCGCCGGCAACCAATCAGCTTTACATCGGCTGGACGGCCGATGGTGAGTGGTGCAATTACACGGTGGAGGTGAAAAAGGCCGGCACCTATCGGGTGGTCGCCCTTTATGGCAATGCCGCCAGCACGGTCCAGTTCTCGATCAACCGCCAACCCGCCGGCGAATGCAAGCTGCCCCTGGCCACCGGCAGCATGCATATCTGGAACAAGGCCGAGATTGGGACCATCACCTTCCCGGAAGCCGGTGTGCAGCTGCTCACCTTCCATTACAACAAAGGCAACAATTTCGCGTATTTCGAGTTCGAGCCGGTGTCCAGGCAGTAGCCACATGAGCTTTGTCGACCAGCCCGTCTTGTTCCCCGATCAAAGAATCGCCGACGCCCTCGAGGACGTCGGGATCAAAGTCACGGCGCGCAATGTCTCCAATTGGAAAACCCGCGGCGGCTTTAAGGAATGGTGCCTCGAACAAGAGCACGCCATTGAGGTCCGCCTCCTCCAGGATAACCTCACCGACTACCTCCGTCAGCATGACGCCAGCCACCTGCCCGAAGTCGGCCTTCAGCTCGCTGCCACCTGCTTTTCCGAATTCCTTCTCAAACCCGAAACCAGGCAACAACTCGCCACCGACCCCGAAAAGTTCTCCCGCACCATCGCCTCGCTTTGCCGGCTCGCCAATCAAATCCACACTCTCCAAAAATACCGCGACGATTCCGCCAGGGAACTCGGCTGCAAACATGACCCCGAACGAATCAAGCGTGAGGACGAGGAAGTCATTGAGCGCATCCGGAAAATCTATAGCTCCACGATACCGGATAGGCCCAAAGACCCAATTATTCCCTACCGGAATTACATGCCCAAATACCCCTGAGACACGACTTCGCCCATCCGCAGGTCTGCCAGCTCCCATTCCGGCCCGGTTGCTCCAGCGCCGACGCACGCGAGCGCAGGCGTCTCGTGCGCGTATGCCCAGCCGCGAGAGGCTCACCGGTCGGAATCTGCTCCGCTCCGCACCTCACACCACCTCGCCTCGTCAACCCGTACCTCGTCCCTTGCCTTGCAGACTTCGCTCTTTCCCTTCCCAGCCTCCTCTGCTATTCCAGCGAGGCGATGATTAAATCGGGTCTCCATTCCGTCTAACGCACATGGCCGTCGCGGTTCCCTCTCGTCCGCGCGTCAGCGTGGACGGCAAATTCTTCCGGCTCGACGAAAAGAAATTTTACGTCAAGGGCCTCGCGTATGGTCCGTTCGCACCCAATGCGGCGGGCCAGCCGTCCGCGTCGCCGGACCAGACCGCCATCGATTTCGCGCAAATTCGCGAGCTCGGCGCAAACCTCATCCGGGTGTATGACGTGCCGGCCAAATGGTTTCTCGACCTGGCGGCGGAGCATCGGCTCAAGGTGCTCATCGACATTCCCTGGAACCAGCAGCAGTGTTTCCTGGACACCCCGCAAAGCCGCGAGGAAGCTCGCGACGCGGTGCGCCGGGCGGTCTTTGCGTGCGGGCGCCACCCGGCGGTTTTCGCTTATAGCGTCGCCAACGAAATTCCAGCCGACGTCGTCCGCTGGAGCGGCGCCCGGGCGGTCGAGGATTTCATCGATGACCTCATCCAGCAAGCCAGGCGCGCGGACCCGAACTGCCTATGCACCTACACGAACTTTCCGCCCACCGAGTTCCTCCATCCCCAGAACGTCGATTTCGTGTGTTTCAACGTCTATTTGCACCACGAGCAGCCCTTCAAGAGCTACCTGGCACGCTTGCAAATGCAAGCGGAGGCCAAGCCTCTCCTGCTCGGCGAGTTCGGCATCGATTCCCTGCGCGAAGGCGAAACGCGCAAATGCGAGATGCTCGCCTGGCAAATCGAAGGCGCCTTCCGCGGCGGACTGGCCGGGGCAATCGTCTTCAGTTTTACCGACGACTGGTGGCGCGGCGGCCGCCCGGTCGAAGACTGGCAGATGGGATTGACGACACCCAACCGGCGGCCTAAGGAATCGTTTTGGGCCGTGCAAAAGGCCTTTCGAGTGGCGCCGCTCTTCCTGCTCCGGCGCTACCCAAAGGTTTCAGTGGTTGTTGCCAGCTTTAATGGCGACCGCACGCTGAAAGGTTGCCTCGATTCACTCGAAGTTCTGAATTATCCGAATTACGAAATCATCCTCGTGGACGACGGTTCGAGCGACTCGACTCCCCAAATCGCGTCGCAGCATCCCAAGGTTCGCTACTTTCGCCACGAAGCGAATCTGGGGCTCTCGGTGGCGCGCAACACCGGGATCGCCGCGGCGAACGGCGAGCTCGTCGCGTTTACAGATGCGGACTGCCGCGCCGACGAGGACTGGCTGTATTATCTCGTCGGCGATTTGTTGAACGGCGAGTTCGCCGGCATCGGCGGCCCCAACCTCCTGCCGCCGGAGGACTCGGCGGTCGCGGCAGCGGTAATGGTGTCGCCCGGCGGCCCGGCGCACGTGATGCTCACCGACCGTCAGGCGGAACATATTCCCGGCTGCAACATGGCTTTCTTCAAATGGGCGCTGGACGAACTCGGCGGGTTCGACCCGATTTTCCGCCAGGCCGGCGATGACGTGGACCTCTGCTGGCGCTTGCAGCAGGCGGGCTACAAAATCGGCTTCAGCCCCGCGGGCTTTGTGTGGCATTACCGGCGCTCGACGGTCGGCGCGTATTTGCGCCAGCAACACGGGTATGGCGAGGCCGAAGCCTTGCTCGTCCGTAAGCATCCGGAGTATTTCAACCGGTTGGGCGGCAGCCTCTGGCGCGGGCGCATTTACACCGCCGCCAGGGTGGGGTTGTGGCTCCAGCGCCCGATCATTTATCGCGGTCTTTTCGGCAGCGCCGGATTCCAGTCGGTCTATTCGCCCGAGCCGGCGTTGACGCTGATGTTTTGCACGACCCTCGAGTACCACGTGCTCGTAACGCTGCCGTTGTGGATCGTTTCGGTGAGCTTTCACCACCTGCTGCCCCTGGCCATTGCCAGTCTGGCTGTGTCGCTCGGAGTGTGCGCCGCCGCGGGGGCTCAAGCGCCTCTGGCCAAAACCAGAGCGCGGCCCTGGTCGCGGCCGCTGGTAACGCTGCTATATCTTCTGCAGCCAATCGTGCGCGGCTGGGCTCGCTACCAGGGCCGTTTGTTGTTCCGGCCAGCCCCCCTCGCCGCGCAGCAGACGCTCGATTCCGTCGCCTTGCGGGACAGCGTCCGACCGCTCAAAGAGGTCGACTATTGGAGCGCCGAGCCCATCAACCGGCTCGCATTCATCGCGAATGTCGTGCGCCACCTTGACCAGCAGGGCTGGCCCAATCGAACGGACATCGGCTGGGGCGATTACGATGTTGAAATCAACGGCAGCCGCTGGACCAGCTTGCAGCTCGCCACGGTGAGCGAGGATCACTCCCGCACGCAACATTTGCTCCGATGCCGGCTGCGCGCCCGGTGGTCGCTGGCCGCCAAGGTAGCGTTCTGGTCGCTCGCCGGCCTTGAAGTGCTGGCGTTGGGGTTCCTGGCAACGCAGTCGCCCTGGTTGTGGCTGGTCCTGTTCAGCCTGCCGCTGCTGGCCTGGTGGGTTCATCGCGAACACCGAACGCTGCGCAGCATGCTCGTGGTTTTTTTGGACGTGCGTGCCAAAGAATGGACCCTGACCAAGGTGCGACCCGATTCGACCGAGAGGCCTGCTCAGCGGACCGCACGGCCTGCTATAGCGCAGCCGGACTCTGAAATCCAAGGTTCGAATAGCGATCGCAAAAATTCGTCGCCGGCAGGGGAGGGAAGCCGCATTTCCCCTCACCCCGGCCCTCTCCCAAAGGGAGACGCAGAATTGCCGACAGCGGTTCGCATGCACCTGCGACTTCCGGATTCCAAACGACCCGCCGAAGCTACTCCCTCTCCCTTTGGGAGAGGGCCGGGGTGAGGGGAGTTTGGGGGACCATCTTGCTTCCGCGGAGCCAGGGGATTAGACTCTGCTCTTGAAAATTGCTGGACTTTGGTGGCTTTCACCGTCGAAAAAAATCATCCCGGATTTCACATTTGCTTTCGCCCGCTTCCTTCCGTTACACCACACGTGTGATTCAGTATCACCAACTCCTGAAGCAAATCCTGGACACCGGCGTCATTCGCGGCGACCGCACCGGCACCGGCACAAAAAGCATTTTCGGCGTGCAATTGCGATTCAGCCTCGCCGACGGTTTCCCGCTGGTCACGACCCGCAAGGTCTTTTTTAAAGGCGTCATTTACGAGCTGCTGTGGTTTCTGGCGGGCGACACGAACATCAAGTACCTCACGGAGCACAACGTTCACATCTGGGATTCCTGGGCGGACGAAAACGGTGATTTAGGGCCGGTTTACGGAGCCCAGTGGCGAGCGTGGCTGGCGCCGGATGGCCGCAACATTGACCAGATTTCCCAGGTCATCGCGCAGATCAAAAGCAATCCGAACTCGCGCCGCCATATTGTCAGCGCCTGGAATCCGGCTGTTTTGCCCGACGAGCGCATCCGTCCTCAGGAGAACGTTCGCGCTGGACGCGCCGCGCTTGCCTCCTGCCATGCGCTCTACCAATTCTACGTCGCCGATGGCCGCCTGTCCTGCCTGCTTTACCAGCGCAGCACCGATTGCCCGGTCGGTCTGGTCTTCAACATCGCCCAGTACGCGCTGCTCACTCACCTCGTCGCCCAGCAAACCGAACTCCAGCCGGGCGACTTCATTTGGACGGGCGGCGATTGCCACATCTACCTGAATCAGGTCGAGGGGGTGCGCGAATTGCTGAGCCGCCAACCGCGCCCCTTACCGAAACTGCTCCTCAAGCGTAAACCCGCCTCGATCCTCGAATACCGATTCGAGGACATCGAAATCGCCGGCTACGACCCGCACCCACCCATCAAATTCCCCGTCGCGGTTTGAGATTCGCTGGGCCGCTTTTTCCTCCGCTCAATTTCTGCTCATGCGCTTCCGGAAGCTGTCCTCATAAACCCCAATCTTCTCGACAGGAATACGGTCCAAACCGGGGCGGGTTAACATCGGATCCCGATTTCACTCACGGAGGTGATTTTATGCCAACCGCGCCTGACTTCCAGCGCCGATTTCGCTGTTAGGTTCTTGACCGCGGTCTCAAAACCCCGGCCTTTCCTGGCTGTTCAAACGCTCCGACCTGAAATAGAGTCCGATACAGCATGTGCTCGGACGATGAAGCGGATCTGCTGGCGCGCTGCAGGCAAGGCGAGGCCGCCGCCTGGGATGAACTGTTCGACCGGCACTACGCGGTGGCGGGACGCTTTGTCTTTCAGCTCGGGCATGATTTCTCGCGCGAGGATGTGGAAGAAATCTGCCAGGAAGTGTTTCTTTCGGTCATACGCAACCTCCATAACTTCCACGGTGGTAGCCAATTCCAAACCTGGCTTTTCCGTATCGCCGCCAACAAAGCGCGCGACTACCGCGAGCGCCAGCACGCTGCCAAACGCGGTGGCGGCCAAACGACCGTCTCTTTGCACGCGGAAGACCCGGAAACCGGCCTGACGCTGGACCCACCCGGCACGGTGCCGGAACCCGACCTTGCGCTGCTGGGGGCCGAACGGATTGGGTTGGTTCACCAGGCGCTGCGCCTGTTGGGGGAGCCTTGCCGCGAAATCATCGAGCTGCGGTATTTCGGTGACTTGAGCTACGACGAGATCAGCCAGACGCTGGAATTGAACTCTAAAACCGTGAGCTCCCGCCTGAGCAAGTGCCTCGACCGTTTGGAAGAAATCGCGCGGAAACTTTTTGCCGGGGAGAAATCCGCGGTTTTCCCGTCTAACATATAGCGAACATGGCAACGGACCCCGAACGACCGATCGAGAAGCTGTTGCGGGCCTGCGCGGACAAGCGCCGCGAAGAAGCGGGCGCGCCGCTGGAACTTCACCCGGCGACCCGGCGTCTCCTGCAGGATGAAGCGGCCCGGCGGTATGCGAAACCGGCGCTTCAACCGGGACCCATCGGCGTCTGGCTGAGCCACTTGTGGCCTCGCCTGGCGTTGGGCGTGGCCGGAGTGGCCGCGGTCGCTGCAATCGTGCTCGTGGTGATTCGCCCGCGGCCCCAAACGCCGGAACAGCTCGCCAAAAATGAATTGTTCTTGAAACGAGAGCCGGCCGAGGCTCGGCGAATCCCACCGCCAACGGAGCCAGCAGCGCCGGCGGCGCAAGCAACAGCCCCGGCTGGGTCCCTCGCGTCAACCGAACCTCGAATGGAACCGCTGAAACAAATGGCGGCGCCTACCGAGAGCAGCCGGCGGCAAGAGCCGCTTCCGGCGCTCAACGCGCCCGGTGCTTCCGGCGCAGTGCCGATGCCGAAAGCGAGCGTAAACTCAGCCTCGGCGGAGGCGCTTGCTGCCCGCGATTTCGACAAGACCAGCGACAGCGCCATGCAGGCGGCTCCGTCCGTTCCCGACCAGAGGTTCGCCGCGCGCTATGGGTTGCGCGCACCGCCACAGCCCGAAGTGGCGCAGGTTGCGAAGGATGCGCCGGCTAACCAGCGGTTTGATTTCGTTCAGGTCGATGCCAGGGCCAAGGCGCAGATGACTGACAGAGTGGCATCGGCGACGCCGGTGCTTTCTTCCTTCCAGGTCGAACAATCGGGCTCTGTGCTGCAGATCATCGATAATGACGGGTCGGTATATTCCGGTTATCTGCAACCGGCAGAAAGAGCAACGGCATCCGTTAGCGCGAAAGCCCAAGGACCTGCGACTGCCAGCGCACTGAGACTCGCGGAGAAGAAGGGAGCCCTGACGGCCACCGCCCCCGCGCCGGCAAGCGCGTCAACCGGCTCGAACTATTTTTTCCGGGTGGTTGGCACCAATCAAACCCTGAACCAACGCGTGGTCTTCTCCGGGAACCTCGTGTGCCCTGGAAATTTCCCATCGTCCGCGTCGACAACCGGCGTCATAACGGGCGGAGTAGTGGGACGCGCCTTTTTTGACTCGGGAGCAACCGGAGCCTTGCCACTTCACAACGCGCACATTTCAGGCAAAGCACTGCTTGATGATCGGAGGGCGATCGAAATCGACGCCCTGTCGGCAAAGCAGTGACACACTGCCGGATTGAGGCAGGCGGGGCGGGGGCGGCCACGTCCCCGTTAATCTGAAATGCGGACACCCGGGGACAAAGCCCCACCCCGCTGTCGGACTCACTCCTCCGTTTTTCTAAACGCTGCGAGCGCGTCGAGGAAATCCTCCGGCAGCGGGGCCTCGAACTGTACTCGCCGGCCGGTCCGGGGATGCAGGAAGGCCAAATGATAAGCATGCAACATTTGCCGCGACGCTTTGTAACCAGTCTGTTCCGATAAGTGCTGGTTTTGTCGATGCCCGTACGTTGCGTCGCCGACCAGCGGATAGCCGAGGAATTTGAAATGGACGCGGATCTGGTGGGTGCGGCCCGAGTGCAGGCGGGCTTCAGCCAGTGTAGCGCCGCGGAAGCGTTCGAGCACGCGATAACTGGTGTGGGCATCGCGCCCAGATGCCTCATCGACAGTCATGCACTTGCGATGTGATGAATGTCGCGCGATCGCCGCGCGGATTTCTCCCTGGTCGCGCGCCATCTCCCCACACACAATCGCCTGGTAGATTTTCTCCACCTTCCGGCTGGCGAACTGGGCAGAGAGGGCGAGATGCGTCTCGTCGTTTTTCGCGACGACCATGCACCCGCTGGTGTCTTTGTCGAGACGATGAACGATGCCCGGTCGAGCGACGCCCCCAATCCCGCTCAACTGCCCCTGGCAATGGTGCAGGAGCGCGTTGACGAGTGTGCGCGTCTCGTTTCCTGAGGCGGGATGCACCACCAGTCCCGGGGGCTTGTTCAACACGAGCAAGGCATCGTCTTCGCACAGGATGTCCAGCGGGATGGGTTCCGGCAATGCCTTGGCCGGCCGGGCTTCCGGCCAGTTCACTTCCACCTGCTCGCCGGCGCGGGGCGTGTGGGTCGGTTTGACCATCCGGCCGTTGACCCGGATATGGCCCTCCTCCAGCAGCCGCTGGATGGCGCCACGCGAGACCGCCGGAAATTTGCTCCGCAACCAGGAATCCAGCCGCTCGGCGGGGAGTGAGCGGTCAATCGTTATCACTTCGGTACGCGAGGTCATGGCCATCCGAAATCAGAAGCTGATTTCCCCAAACCCGTGTCACTTGGCCGCAGGTGACTCGGCAGGCCGCGGTTCCCGCTCATTTTTCCATGTCAGCAGGAAGACCAGAGCCACTCCGCTACAAATGGCGCTGTCGGCCACATTAAAAGCGGGGAAGCCGATCTCCCCGCCGCCACGTTGTTGGAGGTAAAAGTAGAGGAAGTCAATGACGTGGCCGCGGAACACACGATCGAGGAGATTGCCGATGATGCCGCCAAAGATCAGGCCGAAGGCGACTTGGCCCATCAGCGTGCGGGAATCAAAATGATGCCGGCTCAGGAACAGAACCACCAGGGCCACCAACGCGACCAACGCCAGGATGTTGTTATTGCCGCGAAACATGCTCCAGGCGGCGCCGGTGTTGCCCCAGTGCACGAACTTAAAAAAACCATCGACCACCACTTTTTCCTGAGCATAGCCCAGGAACTCCAGAACGATTTTCTTGGTCAACTGGTCGATGCCGATGACGAGCAAAGCAATCAGACCGATGCGGCGATTGGGGGTGCGCAACACGGATTGCAGTAGGCTCATTTCCACGCTGGCAGGTGATTTAAGCCGGGAGCCGGCAAAAAACAACCGAATTCTGCCAAAAACGCTATTGACTTAGGTGCCTGCTTTGTTAGTTTCACCCCTCTTTTGATCAGGATTTGAGATGAAAACGCATCTGCCGAAAGTGAATTTAGACCAACGCAAATGGCACGTAGTTAACGCCGACGGCGCGGTGCTGGGCCGCCTGGCGGCGCAAGTCGCCAACATTCTGCGGGGCAAGAACAAGCCCATCTATACGCCGCACCTGGACGCTGGCGATTTCGTGGTGGTGATCAACGCCGAGAAGGTGGTGGTAACCGGCAAGAAGGAGACCAACAAGAAGTTCATGACTTACTCGGGATGGAAAGGCGGAGAAAAGTACGCCACGGTCGCGCAAATCCGCGGGCGGCATCCCGAAAAACTGATCACCCACGCGGTGCGCGGCATGGTCCCGAAGAATCGCCTGGGACGCGTCCTCATGACCAAGTTGAAGGTCTATAAAGGCGACCAGCATCCCCACGCCGCCCAAAAACCGGAATCGCTGGCTCCCGCGAAGTAAGCTTTTGGCGCTCAACTTTCTGCTTTCATTGTATGTCTGATATCAAAATTCCCGAACCGAAAGTCCCTCAGCATCTGGGCACCGGCCGGCGCAAGACTGCCATCGCGCGCGTTCGCCTCGTCGGCGGCACCGGCAAAATCCTGGTGAATGGCCGCTCCTTCGAAAACTACTTTCCGCTGGAATCGCAGCGCGTCGTTGCCGCTCAACCGCTGGCGATCACCGGGACGGCGGACAAGTACGACGCCGAGATCAGCGTTACCGGCGGCGGGCCGAATGGCCAGGCGGGCGCGGTCCGGCACGGCCTCGCGCGCGCGCTGTTAACCGTCGATGTCAACCTGCGCCCCATCCTCAAAGCAGAGGGATTTCTCACGCGCGACCCGCGTATGCGCGAACGCAAGAAATACGGCCAGCCCGGCGCTCGCAAGCGGTTCCAGTACAGCAAACGTTAATCGAGCCGGAATTTGCGCAGCCCCGCTGGTAACCCTGGCGGGGCTGTTTTGCTTTAACCTATGGAAACCAAAAAAGTCGCGATCGTCGGCGCCTCCGGCTATTCCGGTGAGGAGCTGGTGCGTCTGTTGCTGGGGCATCCGCACGCGGAGTTGACCGCGGTAACTTCGCGGCAACACGCCGGGCAGAGCCTGGCCAAGAATTTTCCCAGGTTCGCGCACCACGCCCGCGCGCGGACGCTGCAGTTTAGCGAACCCAACGCGGGGCTGCTGGCCCGGCAGGCGCAGGTGGTTTTCCTGGCGCTGCCGCATGGGGTCGCCGCCGAATTCGCCGCCCCTTTGCTTCGACTCGGATGCCGGGTGATCGATCTGAGCGCCGATTTTCGTGTCAAGAGCGCCACCGTGTATAAGGAGTTCTACGGTCACGACCATCCTGCGCCCGAGCTGCTGGCCCGAGCCGTTTACGGGTTACCCGAAGTTTATCGTGCGCAAATTCGCAGGGCGGAGCTCGTTGCTTCGCCGGGGTGTTATCCGACCAGCATTCTGCTACCGCTGATTCCGTTATTGCGGGCGGGGCTGATCGAGCCGGCGGATATCATTGCCGATTCGCTCAGCGGCGTCAGCGGCGCCGGGCGCAAGGCCGAGCCTGACTACCTGTTTGTCGAGTGCAACGAAAGCGCGAGGCCATACGGTTTGCCCAAGCACCGGCACTTGTCTGAGATCGAGCAGGAGCTTTCGCTCGCCGCTGGCATGCCAACCGTGATTCAGTTCACGCCCCATCTCATCCCGGTGAACCGGGGCATCCTGACGACTCTTTATCTGACCCCAGCCTCGCGGGAGGGCGAGCGTCCTCGCGAGCCTCACCTCTGCGGCACCCTCGGAACTTCGCACGCCCTGGAGGAAACCATCTCTGGTTGCTACCAGCAGGCGTACGGCCAGGAACCGTTCGTGCGGGTATTGGAAGGGCAGGCGCTGCCCGACACTAAGAACGTGGCAGGGACCAACGTGATAGAAATCGCCTGGCGCCTGGACCCGCGCACGGGCCGGCTGCTCGTGATGAGCGCCGAGGACAACCTGGTCAAGGGCGCCAGCGGGCAAGCCGTCCAAAGCCTCAACCTGATGTGCGGCTGGCCTGAAACGGCGGGGCTGAGTTAGGCCACGAATCGCACGCTCGGGGGGTCAAATGTTTGGAACGACCTAATCGCCCATGAATCCAATCGAGGAACATCAAGATGTGCTCCAGAACATCGAGGCCGTTGTCATTCAGGTGTGGCGTAAGCACCCGGAGTTAACTAACTACGCGGTGATGCGGGCGTACGAAGCTGCCCTGACTCTTTACAAAGCCGAGGCACGCCAGCACACAGCCAAACCGGTTAGTTTGACCGGCTTGGATGCGAGCGTGTACGAGGCCGTCAAAGTCGTCTGTGACTGGCGATTGGGCCGCGCTGGGCCGCCAAACGCTTTGAACGAGGACCCCATTTCTCTCGAAGATATGGTGTCCTGCCTCAGCAGGCTGCGAAAATCGGTCGAGCATTGGACGAAGCAGGGAGGCCGCCAGGGCTATCTACAGTTCATCGACCAGTTCCTGCCCTGACCAGGAGGGTCCCGTTACTGATCGACCACCTTTAGCGTGTATTCGGCCGAAACGGCGCTATCCGGCTTGGGGCTGCCGAAGGCGTTATAATTGAAGTCGAACTTATAATGGTAATGGATGACCCCGGCGGTTGGCGGCACCGGGACCAGGCCCTCGAACCGGTTGGTCATTAAAGAGGTGGGCCGCATGGGATAGGAATCGGTCCCTACCACAATTTTAGGCTGGATACTCTCCCAACGCAGGGTTTGCTGGCGAGACGCGAGTGCAACCTCGACGCGATAGAGGTTGTTGGTGCTGCGGGTCTGCTGGTGCGGGGTTAAATTGGTAAACGTAGCATTGCACCCGGCCAGCAGCAGCGGCACCGCTAAAAGCGGCAGAAATTTCTTCAACATAGGAGGGGAGCGTCGCAAACCCTCAAATCGCTGTAAAGCCGATTTTGCGTTTGACCGCCCTCAGGAAAGAAGGTTAGGTTACCCGTTCTTAAAGTGAAGTGAAGTTATGTTTGGAACCATTCGAAAGCATCAAACCTGGCTCTGGGCAGTGATCATCACACTGACTGTGATCAGTTTTGTGGTCTATTTCTCGCCGTATTCGAGGATGAACTCATCCGGGCGCCGCTCTGGCGTTTACGGGTCGATTAACGGGGACAAAATCACCGACCAGCAATATCGGAACGCCTCCCGCGAGGTGGACCTGCACTCGTTTTTCAGATCGGGCGGCCATTGGCTGGCTGAGGATAAGAAGAGATCGGAGCAGGATATCGAGCGTGAGGTATATCAATGGCTGCTCTTGACCTGGGAGCAGGACCGGTTGGGCATCCACCTGGACGAGCAGGCGACCGCGGATTATGCCCGCCAAATGGTGCGTTCATTCGAGCGAGCCGGAGTGACTTCACCGCAAATGTTCATCGAGCGAGTGCTCCAGCCGCACGGGTTGAAGGTGGACGATTTCGAGCGTTATGCCCGGCACTACATGGGCATCCAGGAGTTGGTCACCACCGTAGGGTTAAGCGGCCAGCTCATCACTCCCCTGGAGGCCAGAAACCTTTATGAGCGGGACCACCAGGAAATCGCGTCCACGGCGGTGTTTTTCGCCGCCTCGAACTACCTCGCCAGTGTCGTCGTCACGCCGCAGGCGGTCTCAGAGTTTTATTCAAACCGGGTGGCCAACTATGGGGTACCCGAACGCGTGGTTGTCAGCTACGTGCGGTTCAATGTCACCAACTTCCTGCCCCAGGCCGAAACCGAACTGAGCACGAACTTGAATGACATTGTGGACTCCAATTTCCAGCGCATTGGAACCAACGCGGCCACCGTTTTCCCGGAAGCCAAGACCCCCGCCGACGTCAAAGCGAAGATTAAGGAACAGGTGGTCCGGCGGGAGGCCTTGGCGCTCGCGAGCCAGAAAGCCAATGAGTTTGCCCATAAACTGTTCGATGCGCAGCCGGTCCAGGCGTCTAATTTAGACCTGCTGGCCCGGACGAATGGACTGGCGACCGGACTGACGGCGCCGTTCGACCGTGACCAGGAGCCCAAGGGCCTCGACGTCGGCCCTGAGTTTACAAAGGCCGCCTTCGGCCTGAGCGCAGATGACCCGTTTGGCGGCCCAATCGCTGGACAGGACGGAGTCTATGTCATCGCTTTGCAGAATCGGCTCCCGTATCAGATTCCCTCACTTGATCAAATCCGCGACCGGGTGGAGTCGGATTACAAGCTCTTGCAGGCTCTCGCCCGCGCGCAGGAAGCGGCCCGAAATTTTTACCAGACCCTGACCAACGGCCAGGCCCAGGGAAAAACGTTCACGAACTTGTGCGCCGAGGCCAAGGTTAAGCCGGTCGAGCTGCCGGCTTTCTCAATTAGCACTCGGTCACTGCCGGAATTTGAGGAGCTGGTCAGCCTGGATCAGCTCAAACAGGCCGCGTTCAGCACCCAGCCCGGCAAGGCCAGCCTGCCTCAGCGGACCTCTGATGGGAGCATGATCCTTTACGTGAAAGCGAAACTGCCGGTGGAGCCTGCCAGGATGCAGTCGGACCTCCCGAATTATGTCAACGCGGTGCGGCGAAGCCGGCAGCAGGAGGCCTTCGACGCCTGGTTCCGCCGCGAGGCAGAGAAAGGGTTGCGCGATACGCCGCTCGGGCGGCCCCAGCCCCCGCAACTCGGCTCCGCAGCCAAGTCCTGAGCTGGCCGGAGGGGCCATCGCAGGTTGCAGGTATGGACGGCGTCATCAAGCTCTCCTCTCCGGCCACCAGTGAATTCTGGGAAATCCCGGTCCTTTACGAGGATGATCACCTGCTGGCGCTAAACAAGCCCAGCGGAATCCCGAGTTCGCCCGACCGCCACGCTCCGGAGCGTCCAAACCTCATGAGCCTGCTTCACGCGGGGATAACAGCTGCGAAACCATGGGCGCGCGACCGCAGACTGTCTTACCTCATGAATGCTCATCGGCTCGATTCTGAAACCAGCGGCATCATCCTGCTCGCCAAAAGCAAGCCGGTGCTGGTGACCCTGGCCAACCTGCTCGGCGAGGGAAAGCCTCACCGGCGATACGTCGCGCTCGTGCAAGGGGTGCCCGCCCAGGACCGTTTTGAAGTCGATGCGAAGCTTGCCCCCCACCTCACCCCGGCGGGATTTGTGCGGGTGGACCCCCGTCGTGGGAAGCACGCCCGTACCGTTTTCGAAGCTCAAGAGAAATTCGTCGGCTGGACGCTGCTCCGATGCGGGCCGTGTGGTGACCGCCGGCATCAAATCCGGGCACACCTGCGTCAGGCGCGGCTCCCGCTCGCCGGAGACGCGCTCTACGGCGGAAAACCCCTCTTTCTCTCCAGCTTGAAGCCCGGCTTTCGGCTGAAGCCGAAACACGTCGAACGTTCGCTGATTGACCGCGCCGCGCTCCATGCCGAAGACCTTGTTTTGCCCCAGCCCGTGACCGGCGAGCCCCTCCAAATCCACGCCCCCTGGCCGAAGGATTTGCTGGTGGCGCTGAAGTATCTGCGCCGCTACGCGGCGACGGGGATGTGAGCGGTAATCAGTGATCAGTGGCCAGCAATCAGTGAAAAGATAGAGTCCGGCACCCCTGTGCCCGTGAAACGATTAATGCGCCAATTCCCGATTACTGATTACCGATCACGCTCGCGTTTCACGCTTCACGATCCCTACCCTACCAGCCAATTCAACACGGCCTTCTGCGCGTGAAGCCGGTTCTCCGCCTCCTCGAAGATGGTTGCGGCGTGGGCCTCAAAGATGGCTTCGTCGATTTCCTTGCCCCGGTACGCAGGCAGGCAGTGCATGATCATCGCGTCGGGCCGTGCGAGGTTCAGCAGCACCTGGTTGATCTGGTATCCACTTAACTGTTCGAGGCGCTCTGCCGATTCGGCTTCCTTGCCCATCGAGACCCACACGTCGGTATAGAGGACATCGGCTCCGGCGGCCGCCGCGCGGAGGTCTTCGGTGCAAACCACATCCCCCCCCGCGCGCTGGAGCAGCGCCGGCGCGGGCTGGAAAGCTTTCGGCGCCGCGATGCGCAGTTCGAACCCGAGTTTTACGGCGGCAAAAATCCACGAGTTCGCCACATTGCAGGCACCGTCACCGATGAACGTCACCACCTTGTCCTGAATCGCCCCGCGCTTTTCCTGGATAGTAAATATGTCCGCGAGGATTTGGCACGGATGCTCGTCATCGGTCAGAGCATTGATGGTCGGAATTGCAGCGTACTGGGCGAACTCTTCGACATCCTTTTGCGCGAAGGTGCGGAACACAGCACCTCGGACCATCCGCCCCAGCACCCGCGCGGTGTCTTTGATCGGTTCGCCACGCCCGAGCTGAATCTCGCTGGCGGGGAGAAAGATAACCTGCCCGCCGAGCTCCCGGATGCCGACCTCGAAGGAGACTCGCGTGCGCGTCGAAGCCTTCGAGAAGAGCATGGCCCAAACCTGGCCGGCCAACGGTTTGTGCGCGTAGCGCCCGCGCTCCTTTTTGATCTTGAACGCATCAGACAGGATTTGTTCCATGTCCGCCCGCGCCAACTTTTCAATGCTTAACAGATGTTTCATCGCTTCCGGTCATCCTCATCACCATTTTCTTGCTCAGCCTCACGTGCTTGGTCAGGCTCGCGAAATTCCCTTCAGAACCTTTTCCACGATTTTCAATCCTTCTTCGGCGTCGCTTTGACGCAGGTTCAAAGGCGGGAGAAAGCGAACCACTCCGGCCCCAGCCGGAATCGCGAGTAGTCCCGCGCCGTGCAGCAGATTGACTAACCGCACGGACTGGGTCTTGGAGGGATCGCCCGGGAGTGTGCCAATATTGGCCACAAGCTCAAAGCCCAGCATCAAGCCCAAGCCGCGAACGTTCCCGATCAGCCCGGGATACTGTTGCGCCAGCCGCAGCAGGCCGGACTTCAGGTGATCCCCGACGCTGCGCGCATTGTCTGCCAGTTTTTCGCGCTGGATGACCTCGAGGATTTTCAACGCGACCGCGCAAGCCAGCGGCGAACCGCCGTACGTGGTGCCGTGCGAGCCGGCTCCCAGCAAATCCGCGTAAGGCGCGCGCACCCAAAACGCGCCGATGGGGAAACCACCGCCCAGCGCCTTGGCCATCGAGAGGCCGTCAGGTTGAAATCCGGAATCCGGTGCTGCGGTTTCGAGGATGCGCTGAAAAGCCTGAAAACGGCCCGTGCGGAAATGGCCGTCCTGCACGCCGTCCATGAGCAGCAGGAGTTTTGCCTCGTCGCACAACTGGCGCAAACCCAGCAGGTATTCCGGCGTGGCGGGCGTGACGCCCCCTTCGCCCTGGATGCCTTCGATGAGGATGGCAGCGGTCGCGGGAGACACGGCGGCTCGCATTGCCGCCAGATCATTATAGGGGACCTGCCGGAACCCTGGAACCATTGGCTCGAAGCCCTTTTTCACTTTCTCCTGGCCCGTGGCGGCGATGCCCGCCAGCGTGCGCCCATGAAACGAGTTGACGGTCGTGATGACCTCGAACCGGCCTTCGTCGTGGCCGAATTTGCGCGCCAGCTTGAACAGGCCTTCGTTGGCTTCACCACCGCTGTTGCAGAAAAAACACTTGCCCGGCCCGAGCAGGCTCACCAGGGACTGCGCCAGGCGCCCCTGCGGCTCGTGGTAATAAAAGTTCGAGACGTGAACGAGCTTCCGCGACTGCTCGACCAACGCCTCAGTAATCGCCGGATGGGCGTGGCCCAAACCGCTAACGGCGATCCCGCCGCCCAGGTCGAGATACCGTTTGCCGGTAATATCGTAGAGATAACTCCCGGAGCCGTGGCTCAGCACCAGATCAAAGCGGCCGTAGCTGGGAACGACGTGCTTCTGAAACAGTGCCTGGACGGCAGCCACCTCGTTGCGCACGATGGGTGGCGGTGATGGAACAACGTCTTTCATATAAGTCCGAATCCAGCGAAACGGGAGAGCACTTTAGCGTGAATCGCCCGTGAGGGAAGCGAATTAGGTGCGGAATATCACGGTCCGCCAACATGGCGGCTGCAATCCGGGCGGATCTCATCACTGCGGAGGTTCCGGGCCCCTTACGCAACAGATACGCATTTTGATCCGTCACTCGCCCATGGTGCCATTTTGCTTGTCGTATTTCAACCCTCATCTCCCTGCAGAAACCCACAGCCTCAATTTCGCACACTCCGCCAATCTCGTTGGACTGTGTACTGGAGACCCAAAAACCAGCCCGTCCGATTTGACATTCGCTCGCCGCGTGTTACCGGTTTTCCTATGAAGACTCTCCTTCTGCTTTCCGTATTGACCATGCAAACCCTCGCGCTCTCTGCCGGCCCAATCCCGACCATTGCGGTGAAAGACATCGACGGCAGGGAGGGCTCCTTGAAGGCCTACGACGGCAAGGTGCTCCTCGTGGTGAACGTCGCCTCGCATTGTGGATTCACGCCGCAATACAAGGCCCTCGAGGCGGTTTACGAAAAATACAAAGACAAGGGATTCGCCATCCTGGGCTTCCCGTGCAACCAGTTCGGCGCCCAGGAACCCGGAACCGGCGCGGAAATCAAGCAGTTCTGCTCCTCCAAGTACAACGTTACCTTCCCCTTATTTGATAAAATCGAAGTCAACGGCCCCAACCGTCATCCGCTCTACGTTGCCCTGGCAGGCCAGGCTTCCCCATTCCCGGGCGACATCAAATGGAATTTCACGAAGTTCCTGATTAGCCGCGACGGTAAGATTCTGAAACGGTTCGAATCCCGCACCACGCCGGATTCTCCCGAAGTGCTCGCTGCGATTGAATCTGCGCTGGGCAAGCAGTGACGCCGGAGGGGACGGCCATGTCCCCGTTTCCCACTCACGGATTCATCGTGAGCCCAACCCTTATCAGGTGCACCTCTCCACTGCGCTCAAAAACCGAACGGCTGGTCGCCTCATCCACCTCCAACTGGCCGCTCCGGTGCCTGGCCTTATTCGAGAACCGTATCTCCAATGAGTTCTGCCGGGCGACGTGATATACAATCGGCACCTGGCAATAGGTAAACCCAAGAGAATTCGGCGCCAGCCGCATTTGTCTTTCGGCGCCCGCCACATCGAAATACCGAAAAGGCGTCGCCTCGCGCAAAAACTCTTCGCGCCGCAAAAGCCGCGGACGAAAGTGGAGCCGCCCGTGTGCAACGAACAACCCAAGCTCGCCCATCCGGCAAAGAATGTCTTCCTTCACCTGCCCGGTCAACCCGGGCTGGCGTGCGCCGGCGTGACCCGGCGTATGGGAGTACGGGTCCATAGGAAAAGCCCCATAGACTTCCGGTGTTTTTCGGTCCCCGATGCCCGCCCTGATGTCGTAATAACAATCCGCCAACGCCTTCAGCACCGCCGGCTCTGCTCCGGCATCCGCCGCGCGGAAGAACGTTTCCTGGGCGGCGAGCAACAACTTGGAGACCATGTGCCAGTAGATACAGCCCAGACCCTCGTAGCCGAAGAAAGTGCCGGACCGGCCCGTGTACGACTGGTGGTCAAAGAGCCGTTCGAAAACTTCCAGCACGAGCCTTCGATCACCTTTCACCAGCCGCCCATAACCAACGGCGGCCAGTTGCTCTAACCGACCGCCCACATCGGCAGCGTTTGTCACCCCGCGGTTAAAATGGCACACACCGTTCACATCGCGTTCTACCAGCAGTCGATTCCCGTCGGCCACCAGCTTCCGCAGCAAGCGGCAGCGGGCCGCCTCGCGCCGCGGGATATTGTTTTTTTCAATGAACCGCGGCAGCAGCCGGTCCGGATAAAGCAGATAACTGTGCTGGTCCGGGCGGTACATGTCGCTTCGCTTCAACGCTCGGAGCAACCCCAGCGATTCTTCGGGAGACAGCTTGCCGCAACTAAGCACCGCGACTTGGCCTTCCAACATTTCGTAGAGCCTGCGGACAGGCAGCTCGCCCGGCTTATCGAAGGTGACTAGGTTGTATGCGTGATAGAGCCCGTCCGGCCTCCGGTTGGCCTGGACGGAGTTGTCCACGACTGCCAGCGCAGTCTCGAAAAACGTCAATAAGTCAGTGCTGGCGAGCCGTCGGGTCCGCCCCGAGAGTCCGTGCGCATAAATCTGCTCCCTGTATCGGCTGCCTGTCCGTCCCAACGCGTCCAAAGTCGTACGCCGCAAGTGGGAATTCCGCTCTTCGTTGTCCTGGTGGAGTTTCGCCGACTCCGCGCACTGCGGTTGAAGCCGCCGCAGCGCGCGAGCGACCCCGCTCAAAAGGTTTGCGACTTCCTGCGAGACCTTCACATCCGATTTCTGGAAGCTGCCGAACACGCCCAGGCAAAACGCGAGGTAGCGTCGCAGGTAATAAAGCGTGACCATCGAGACCCCATTGCCCACCAGCGCGTTGTTTGCGTCATTCCATTCCGGGCGCTGGGTATTCAGCCAAATGCCCGCGCCGGGGATGAAGTTCGAGAATTTCGCCAACAGCGAGACTAGGAGCTTTTCCGTCAAATTCACCAGCCGCACTTTTCCCTGCCGGTCCCACACCAGTTTCCCGTCCGTTCCCCTTTGTCGCACGCGACGCGCCACCAACTCTTCAGCAGCTGAGTCGAAGACTACGGTCGCTTTGGGATCTCTGAGCAGTTGTTCGTACGGCTTGAGTCGGTAGGGAACGTTGGCGTAGGAGAAGATTTCGAGGGTGAGGAAATCGTGCAGCGTGTCCGGCTCGTGGCGCTGCAGGTTTTCCAGCAGCTTCAACAAGTAGATGACCTGGTGGTCGCCCCAGTAGCCGATATGCGACCAAGGATCCGCCGGGTCCGGCACCTCCCAATCAAACCCGCCGCGGGTGATGCGATAGGGATTGTATCCGTCCGGAGTCGAGGCATTCACGAAGCGGCACACCATGCTCGGGGCGTAGCCCGGAAATGACGCCGCAAGCGCCTCCCAATTCTGGAAAATGTCCCGCCAGTTGCCCTCGTAATCGAGGCTCCGCGTGCCGTCGGCGCTCCGGCTGGCGATGTTGAACCGGTTCCAGGGGCGGCTCGGGTCGCCATGGCGCCGGCTGAAGGTCAGCGGCAAATACTCACGGCAGAGCCGCTCTAAATTCCCATCCCCGGTTTCGCGGGCCAGGGCAATGACCGCCCAATGCCGAACCGACCGGGCGGGGCTGGCCGCTGCCCGTTTCTCAAGTTCACGAAAAAATCTGCGGTGTTGCCGCTCCATTTCCCGGTTCGCTTGCGTCATGAACTCCCGGAGATCCGCGGGGTCCGCCAAGTATCCACTGTTAAATACTCCTCCCCGCATGATGTTGAAAAGCACGTTGCTGAAATGCCGCGCATCTCCCAGCGGTTGCGCCGTCTTCTGCAGACCGTCGGCGCTCACCACCATCCGCTTGAGTTCCTCGGTGCCGCGGTCGATGTCGGCGAGCACCAACCGCGCGAGGCGGGAGGCGCAAGACGTAAGGTTGCCTCGCAAGAAGCGATTCAGCTCGGCGACATTCGAATGCCCCTGGTCAATATCGGCGACCATCAGCCAATCGCGGCTTTGGCCTGGCCCCAGCTCCAGCTCGGTCTGCACGAAATAGGCGCCTCGTTCCGCCCGGATGTTCGTCTCCTGCTGAATTGTTTCCCCCTGCCGGAACTTATCCAGCTGCCGAGCGCTGAGCAGCCTGGTGGCCCGCCGCAGGCCAACACACCACGCGGTCGTTGCACGGAGGGCTTCCGCCGGCTCAGGTCGATCGATGGGAATCGAGCTCAATCGGAACAGCCCGAGCCCGGTTTCCGCGATGAGTTCATTGTTCTTGTAGGCATCGAGCAACGTGCTCTTTTCGAGCTGGAACTGGCTGGCAACGCCGGTGGGCATCAGGTTTTGCAATCCGTCGACCAGCGTCACGGACGCAGCAGCGCGCCCCTCGTTGCTCAGCCATGCCCGCCTCACAAAACCAAACCGTTCGCTGGTGAACCAGCCGTAGCGGAAGCTCAGGCCCAGGTCCTCGTTAACCTCTTCGAACAGCAGCTTGTTGCCCCAAAGATTCTTGTAGAGATTACGCCGGACCCGGTAAATCCCCCGGTACCTCTGCGAAAATGGCTCCCACAACTGGCTTCTCCCGCGCCGCCGCACCCGAATCACCGTCTTGCTGCCCGTAGTCTCCGCCCCATCATGAATCCGATCATCGGTGTAATAGGGAAACAGCGCCAGGTCCGGGTTCTGCCGGCCCGCGGTCAGCCCGCCCGTGCTCGAGATGAATATCCAATGGTCGGCGTTGCTGACAAGGCTAAGGAAAAAGGGCCGTAAAGCGTCGTAATGGCCGATTTGGTAAAACTCTTCACCCAACCGTGTGACTTGCCGGCCCAGGATGGGCTCCGCGCTGGGCTGGATCCGATTTCTGCCGACGTACAAGGTACTTCCTTCAGTGCTCCGCCAGTTTGGGCGAGGCTGCGGGCGCTCCATCCACATAGAACGGGATATTGACATGCGCCGCATGGCCTTTGCCATCGAGAACGTAAGCAAACAGCCGGTAGGCGCCGGGCTTGGCGGGCGCCTTCATAACGATTTCACTCCGATTCGGTTTCGCGATGCAATCCGGCAGGCTTTTGGGCTTCGACTCCGTGTCTCCTCCCCATTTCAAATCCGTGCTTTCCTCCATCACCTCCCACGCAAACCGCAAAGGGTCCCGGTCGGGATCGCTCGCCAGCACTTTGGCCGGGTAACTCTGTCCGGGTTTGACATGGACATTTTGCTGCGCGGTCTTGCCGTCCAGCCAGGCGCCCTCCAGCCGTGGGCTCCGGTTCGTCGGCCAGGCGCCGTTCCAAAAATAATGGAGCACATCCACCGTCGCCGTCTCCTCCCCGGATTCCAGGAACATGCCATACCAAGTTGGTGTCCGTTCCTGCTTTTGGCCCCACAAAAACACGTAGGAGCCCACGCACTGTTTCTGATCGGCCTGAATGACCGCCTCGTAACGCTTTTTATAAAAATCGGCTTTCGTCGTGCTGTCGTTTTCGATCGGCGCGTCCCAGTCCGTCTTACCCACTTCCCAGTGGCCGGTCGCACCCCACTCCGTCACCAAGTAAGGCCCTTCCCAGCCCGACTCCCGGAGGTAGCGCGGCAGATTCACGATGTCCGCGTACATCTGGACCGATAACAGGTCCAAATCCGGAGCGTGGGTTTTGAGCTGCTGCACAAGGTCGCGGCTGATGCCCGCCAGAGGCGTGGTGGTCAGGTGGTTGGGATCGACCTGGTGAATCATCTTCGAGATTTCGTTCACCGTGTCCCAAACCTTGGGATTCTTTGCGCCTAGATTCAGCTCGTTGCCGATGGCCCAGATGAGCAGCGCTGGATGGTCTTTGTACTTGAGCACCTCCGCCTTCATTTGCTCAAGCTGCTTTGCTGCCCCCACCGGATCGTTGTAGTCGAAGCCGTGCCGTTCCCGCGCGAGGTCCAGGCCCATCGTCACATACAGCCCGTTCCGGAGCGCCCGGTCGAGCACCTGCTGACAACCCTGGCGTCCATTTTCGGTGCGCCAGGTTCGGAACGAGTTGCCGCCATGCGCCGCCAGCTTTTCCTGGCTGCCGAACTCCAGGCCGGCGCCTCTGAGGTTGAACGGCTTCTGCTCAACGTACAATTGATAGCGGCCATCCACCTGCCGCACCTCCACCTTCACGGGGCCATTGGTTTTCTGGAGCGCGGCGCAGTCGCTCCGCATCGGCAGGCCGCCGGCCGACAGGATCAATGCCAGGGCGAGCGTCACTCTTTCATTTGTTGTCATGGGAAAACTCCGGTTGCTTGGCCGCCCCAGCCGCGGGCGCTTGCTCGCCGCGCGTCAGGATGCCTTCCAGCTCCTCGAGGGTCTTGCCTTTGGTTTCGGGGATGAACAGCAGCACAAAAACGACCGCTGCCGCCGCCATCGCGCCGTAGCCTAAAAACGTGCCGGCCGGGCCGAGATGCGACAGCTCCCAGGGAAATACCAGCGTCACCATCGCACTGATGAAGGAATTCCAAAACCCCGCGAGCGAAATTGCCGTGCCCCGGTATTGGTTTGGAAAAACCTCCGACAGCAGCACCCACATCACCGGCCCCAGCGAGATCGCAAACGAGGCTACAAAGCCGATGATCGCAAACAGCACCAGCGACGCCCGGATGTTCAAACCCGCCGTCCCCAGGGTATCGCGATAGGGTTTCAGCCGCTCGGCCCCGAACTGATCATCCAGCGCCGCGAGAAACGACTTGTCGGTCGGGTAGGCGTTTTGCTTCGCCGCTCTCAAATCGTTCACCAGCTCAGCCGGCACTTTGTTGTCTTTCAGCACCGTGAAAGACTTCTCCGTAAGTTGATAATTGGCGTTGTGGAACGCCCAACTACACGTAAGCAGCGACACCGCCATGCCCATCGCGCCAATCACCAGCAGTGGCTTGCGCCCCAGGCGATCGACCAGCCAGATCGCCACGAACGTCATCCCCAGGTTCACCAGGCCCACCAGCACGGCCTGCCGGAAGGCGGTGTTCGTGCCCCCGCCAGCCTGCGCAAAAATGGTCGGTAGATAATAAAAAACCGCGTTGATTCCGGTGATTTGCTGGAAAAAGGCGATCGCCAGCGCGATGAACATGATGAATCGCATCTTCCGGCCGAACAACGCACCGAGCCGGATGCGGGGCGCTTTCCCCGCGAAGCTTTGCCGGATATTTTCGAGCTCGCGCCCCACCTCTGCCGCTCCGCAGGTTCGAGTCAATATCTCCTCCGCCAGTTCCGTCTGTCCCTTCCCGAAGAGCCAACGTGGACTCTCGGGGACCGCAAACAACAGGAAAAAGTAAAGAAGCGCTGGCACAGCGTCCATGCCCAGCATCCAACGCCAGTTGTTTTCTCCGACGTTTACGAGGAAGTAGTTGGAGAAAAAGGATGCCGAGATGCCCGACACGATCATCAGTTGATTCAGCGATACTAGGCTCCCGCGCAGTTTTGGCGGTGAGATCTCGGCGATATACACCGGCGCAATCAGGATCGCCCCGCCAACCGCCACTCCCGCCAGGAGTCGCGCAGAGACGAATAAACTAAAGTTTGTGGTCAACGCAGCCAGCAGGGATGTGCCGGTGAAAAGAACCGCCGTGGTGATTAGCACTCTTTTTCTTCCGAAGCGGTCACTGAAGAACCCCGCCACTGCCGTACCGCCCAGCACGCCCCATCCCAAACAACTCACCGCTAGCCCCAACAGCAGGTCACCGTTGCTGCCGGTTAACTGAAAGTACTTCTGAAGAAAAGGGGCGGCGCCCGAAATAACCGTCGCATCGAAGCCCCAAACAAATCCCCCCAACGCTACGGTCAAGGCGACTAGCACCATGTATCGATTCGTCTTTCCCATGCAAAGGCCTTGTTAGCCGTAACAAATTAGGGGACAGGCGACCGTGCTTGCATCATTCAAACCGGCCATAAAAAATCGGTTTACATCGATCTGGGAAACGTAATACAAAATGGTACAGCAGTTGTCAATTGATATCGGCGCAGCAACATTGGAAGAAGGTCATTGACACGTCGCCTTTGCCGTCATGAAATCTACTAGATTCTACGTGAACAGATATTGGGCAGGCGGCGGCGGGAAGTCTGGTTCCTCTGAATCGACTCCTGCGGGTTAAGAACAAACCGTGAAGTCCAAGTTCGAAGACTCTTTGACTGGTTGCCATTAACGGATGAAGGGCTGGCCGCCCTGCCATCGTGAGCCTGGGTGGCGTCAGCACCCCGCGCATCACTACAACAGAAAACTGCAACCCTAACTACTTCATGTGAGGTGTTGCCGTTGGGGATTAGGGCGAACCGAGCTGGAATACACGATAAAAGCGCTCCGGCACGGCGGCCGGAACCGACACGGTAGCTGGCGGGCCGGTGTCCACCCAATTGAGGAATCCGTTGCCAGTTCCTTGGATAAGCCCGAGCGGCGATGCGACCCAGTTAAGTAAGTTGGGGGAGTATTCAACCTGGTAAGAACGCCCGTTGGATCCAGGCCAACTCACGGTGAAGCTCCCCGCGAGACGGTTGTAGGCCAGCGAAGGCGAAACGAAGGGAAGCCTTACGAAGCCCGCCGCGGCGAGCCCCGTCTGGACCTCTGGGTTTTGAGAGAAGATCTGCCAGACTTTCTGCGAGCGATAGTTCTCCACCATCAGCAAAATAGGACCCTGGTCGATGCCAATCACATCAGCGTCCCACCAGTTGGTTTGCAGGTTAAAGGCATCCCGGAAGCCGTAGCCGGTCCAGATGTTCGTGCGAAACTGCGTGTAAAGATACCGCAAGGCAGGCAGGCAAATCTCCGGGGCGAACGGCAGCGAACCGCCCGGCGCGGTTGGGGCCAGGGTGCCGTCATCGTTTTGAGGTGGCGGCGTACCGCGAGCGATGTAGCCGAAAAAGCCGGTCGAGCCAGGCCCGTCGCATGCGGTCAATCCCCAAACGCTGCCGCTGTAGCCGGCGAAACCCTGGGGATTGGCCATGCAATACTGCCGCTGGGCGAGCGTTGCTCGCCGCGAGTTTTCGAAGTAAGTGCTGCCTTTGGCCTGCATGTACGGGTCGGCGATGTGGCGAAAATCCAGCCAGCAATGGGAGTATTGGTGGCCGAACAGCGGCGGGAAGGCAACAAAGCTGAAGCCGTAATTGGTTTGCCAGGAATAGCCGCTGGTCCAATTGGTCCAGGCAACGGGCGGCAGGGGATTGGTCGGCGCACCCAGGCCGAGAACGTAAAGCAGCATCGCTTCGTTGTAGCCGATCCAATTGGCCCCCAGAAAACCGGTCTCGGGGAACCACCCCAGAGCCAGCGCGTTCTGGCCGTTGGCCATCCATTGCCAATCGACACGGTCATAAATCGCGGTGGCCAGGTTTCGCAAGGCGACTTCATTGGTATCCGTACCGTTGAAGTATTGCCTGGCGTAGAGCACGCCGCCGAGAAGCAGCGCGGTGTCGATCGAGGAAAGCTCCGAACTTCCGAAGCGCACGCCTGCGTTCACATCAACGAAATGATAAAACCATCCACGGTAGCCGATCGTGCCGGTGGAACTGGTGCTTTGGGGGTTTGACCACAGGGTTTGGAGGACGACGAGCGTGCGGTCACGCCCAGCCGCCCGCGTGATCCAGCCATGATCGATGCCGATGCCGATGCCCGTGAGGCCAAAGCCGGTCGCCGCCATGCTGGCCGGCGAAAACGGTTCGCTGCGATCACGCACCAACCCGTTCGTCGGACCGGCCTCATACCAGAAATAGTCGAACGTCAAATGCTGCAGGTATTCGAGGAAGTCATCGTCGCTGGCGAAAGGTTGCGCCGCAACGCTGACGATAGCGGAGTTCGTGCTTTCCTGGTTGTTGAGGTTGAGCGCGCGCACGAGGTAAAAATTAGTTTGGCCATTGGTGGCGGACAGGTCGGCAAAACTTGGGCTGGTCACCGGAGTTGCGGTCGCGAGGGCGAACGGTCCGCTGGCTACTTGGGCGCGGTACACATTGTATCCCGCAACGCCCACCTCCGGGCTCCGGTACCAGTGCAACACAACGCTCTGGTCGCCCGACCGCGTCACCAGCCCCAGCGGCGCGCTGGGTGTGGGAAGATTGGTTGAGGAGCCGGGCACGACGATGCGCACTCCATCCAACCAAAGGGTGTTGGTAACGCCGTCCGCAAGGCCCTGGTTGAAGTTAACGTCCTTGAACTGCGAGAGGACAAAGCCGTTGTAAGGTTGAAAGTCAGCCAGTGGAATGCTGACCAATTGCCAGGTGTTCGTGTCGCCGTCCAGTCCCGCCGGTAAATAATTGCCCATGCGCACGAGCGAGGTTTTCTTGTTCAAGCTGCTTTCCAGCCCCACCTGTGGGAGGTTTGTCGCAGCCACGGCGGCAGGGCCGTTCAGGTAAAAGATGATATTGGAATAGCCACTGGCGTTTAGAGTTTGAAACCCCGGACTAGCGACAAAGAGTGCCCAGTTGCCGCCGGGCGCTGATTTCCATTGGATGAGGCCGCTCTGTTTCCCCGTGTAAAAGATATTGGTGAGAATAATCATCTTTTGGTTGGACGGTCCGGCGAGAGTCATCGCGCTGGGGGGCGTTACCAAACCGACCGAAGCATCATAATAGCCGCCTCCCACACCGATTGGATCGCCCTGGTCGAACACAATGATGTCAGGGAACGTCTGCGCTGGTAGCGACGGACCCAGGAACGACAGAACCACAAAGAGGAAACAGCGTACGACCGTCGAGTTCATGGAGAGCGTATCCAGCAGTTTGAGGCTAAAACCAGAAGGACCTGCTGTCAACGCCGCTGGTATGGCCGCTGGTATCGCTTGTGGGGCGCCTCAAACGCTGACATATTACGTGAGCGTTGTGCCAGCGAAGCGATTCGCAGCACAGGACGACGACACGGCGAACACATGTTCAATACCAGCTTCCTCTTCGCTTCCCTCGTTTGGGGCTCCGTGGGTGTGGGCTACTTCATCTATGGCAAGAAGCAGAGTTCCTGGGCCCCGATGGTCGGCGGCGTGCTCATCATCGCCATTTCCTATTTCGTTGCATCGGCGCTGCTCATGTCGTTGCTCTGCCTCGCTTTGATTGCCGGCGTTTACCTGGTGCTGAAGCAAGGGTATTGATCACCGGGGCATGAAGAGACGACTGCTATTCTCAGACAGGCGGAAGCGTGCGCTACCGTCAGGTGGTCCTCACCGATTTGGTTGGCCTCAATTCTTCCGCTTGCTGCTGTTGCTGGCGGGGGTGGGCCTGGCCGCCGAGCCGCCAGAAGCGCCGCCGCTAACGACAACTTCCCCACCGAAAGTGCCGGCGGCATCGCCTGCAACGTCGTTAGAGGTTAATGCCGCCGGCGGGGATACCGGCGCTCCCAGTGGAATTCCTCGTTTGGCCCCGACCCCCGGAAATACTTCGCAGGAGCCTCTCCCCGAGCTACGCACCGCTGAACAGGTGAGGCGCCTGACCACCGAGCAGGCCGCACGGCACTACCCTGTCCGCCTTCGTGGGGTCGTCACCTTTTACAACCAGAGCCTGTTCTCCAGGTTTGTGCAGGACAATACCGCCGGCATTTATCTTGGCGATTATCCCAACCCCGTTCCTCTCGCTCCGGGGCAAATCGTGGAGATCGTCGGCACTACGAGCCCCGGTGAGTATGCTCCGATCGTAACGCCTCAAACCGTCGAGCTGAAAGGAACCGGGACTTTGCCTGCCGCCAAACCCGTTTCCTTCGAGGAGCTCGCCAGCGGCCGCGAGGACAGCCAATTGGTCGAAGTTCGCGGGATCGTCCGTTCCGCCACGATCGATCCGGCAACCAAATTTCTACTCATCGAGATTGCAACGGGCGGCGGCCGTCTCACTGCCTATGCCACCAACCTGCCACCGACCCAAACCAAAGATTTGGTGGATTGTACGGTCCGGGTCCGTGGTGTTTGTTCCACCCAGTTCAACCGACAGCGCCAGCTCTTTTATATCCGCATTCTCGTCCCGCGGCCGGCTGATTTTGTCGTCGAGACACCTGCGCCCGCAGACCCCTACGCGATTCCGACCCAGACCATCGCCAGCCTCCTCCAGTTCACGCCGCAAGGAACCTATGGCCATCGGGTCAAGGTCGCCGGCACCGTGATCTACCAGCAACTGGGCGAAACCGTATTTGTCCAGGACGAGAACCAGGGGCTCTTTGTCCGGACCAAACAACTGGCTCCACTCAAAGCAGGCGACCGCGTTGAAGTCCTTGGTTTCCCGGCGCAGGGGCAATACACGCCCTCGTTGCAGGATGCGGTGTACCGCAAGGTCCGCAGCGGCTTCGCGCCGGAGCCTGCGCCGATCGCCTTAGGCGAAGCTCTGAAAGGCACGCACGATTGCCGGCTGGTTCGGCTCGAAGCCAATTTGCTCGACCGCGTCCGCTACGGTCGGGAGCAATTCCTGGTCCTCGAAGCCCAGAATTTTGTCTTCCATGCCTACAGCGAGCAAAAGCAGGTCGGCAGTTTTTCTGACCTGGAAAACGGCAGCCGCGTGGCCGTGACCGGAGTCTGTTTGATCGAGCCGGGCACCGATTGGCGCGCCGGCGAAGCCTGGCGAGCCAAATCGCTTCGCCTTCTGCTGCGCTCTGCCGCCGATGTTGCCTTAATCACGTCCCCTCCCTGGTGGACCCTCACCCGGCTCCTGTGGATGATCGCCCTGCTGGGCGTCGTGGTGCTCGCCGCGTTCGCCTGGGTCGGTGTCTTGCGCCGGCGCGTTCAGCACCAGACGGAGATCATTCGCCAGAAACTCCAGCTCGAGGCCGCCCTCAAGGAGCGCTACCTCGAACTGTTCGAGAACGCCAATGACATCGTTTATACTCACGATCTCGCGGGCCGGCTCACCTCGATCAACCAGGCCGGCGAACGCATTCTCCAGCGGCGGCGCGAGGAAATCCTGTCTCGCAACATCGTCGAACTGGTCGTGCCGGAACAACAAGCCGCAGCGCGGCATTGGCTCGAACAGGTGCTCATCGACGACGCCCCGGCAACCGCGGAATGGGACTTTACCGCGCCTTCCGGCCAGCCGGTCAAACTTGAGATCGGCACCCGGCTTATCGAGCAGAACGGACAGCAGGTCGAAGTCGAAGGCATCGCCCGCGACATCACCGAACGCCGGCGCCTCGAACGCGAACTCCTCGAAATCAGTAATCGGGAGCAGCGTCGTATCGGGCATGACCTCCATGACGGCGTCTGCCAACAATTGGTCGGGATCTCCTACCTGACGGAGACTTTGGCGGACCGTCTCCAGGAGAAGGGTGCCTCCGAGTCTGCGGACGCCGAACGCATTAGCTATCTGCTTAAGAGCGCCCTGACCCAGACTCGCGGGGTTGCCCGCGGCCTGTTCCCGGTTCGGCTCGCAGAAAACGGCCTGGGCTCGGCCCTTGAGGAATTGGCCGCCAACGCCGCCACGCTCTTTCGAATCCCCTGCGATTTCACATGCGAGGACGCGCCCGAAACAGTGGACAACGCCATCGCGCTCCACCTATACTACATCGCGCAGGAAGCTGTCGCCAATGCGGCCAAACATGGCCGGGCCAAGAACGTGCACCTCACGCTCGAACCGCTCAAAGATCGCTACGCGCTGACGATTCAGGACGACGGCGCCGGCTTTTCGGTTGCCGGCGCCCGTCCTGCCGGCATGGGCCTGCGCATTATGCACTACCGGGCCCGCGTGATCGGCGCGACGCTGGAAGTTAACAGCCGGCCCGGCGCCGGCACCATCATCCGCTGTCTGTTCGTCCCGGCTTTCTGCGAGTCCCCCAGTCCAATTGTGAAGCAAGCCGCATTCAAGTAAATCTGACACATGAGCGAGACCGCCTCGGCAAAACACCGCCTCCTAATCGTCGATGATCACCCTCTTTTCCGGGAGGGCTTGCGGCAAATTATCGAGCGCGACCCCGACCTGACCGTCTGCGGCGAAACCGCCACCGCCGCTGAAGCGCTCAATGCCATCCCCCAGATTCACCCCGACCTCGTGCTCGTGGACATCTCCCTCGGCGGCACAAGCGGCATCGACCTTATCAAGACAATCCGCAACGATTACGAGGAGCTTCCGGTTTTGGTCGTCTCCATGCATGAAGAGTCCCTGTACGCGGAGCGTGCTCTCCGCGCGGGCGCGATGGGCTACATCATGAAGCATGAGCCCGGCAAAACCGTGAAAACCGCCATCCACAAAGTCCTCGGCGGCGAGATGTACCTCAGCGAAAAAATGTCCTCCGCCGTCATCTCGAAATTTATGCGCGGCCAGGGCGACCGCCCCGCTTCCCCGATTGAACTCTTGAGCGATCGCGAACTGGAAGTATTCCGCATGCTCGGACAGGGCAAGGGCACTCGCCAAATCGCCCAAGACCTCGACATCACCATCGCCACCGTCAATTCCTTCCGCAACCGCATCAAAGAGAAACTGCACCTTAAGACCGCGACTGAGGTCATGCTTCATGCCATCCAATGGTCGCGCGAGGAAGCACCCAAATGATAAGGATCGGTGCTTGGATGCCTGAGCAACGGGCGTTGGTGTGAATTAGTCGGGTTGTGTCGGGCGTTCCTCCCGGCAGGCCGGGCAAAGGAAAATGGATCCGTCGAAGAAAGCCCGCGTGGCCACCATTCTGGCGCCACAGCGGTCGCAGAATTCGTAAGCTTCGCGCGGGTCCAGTTTGACCGCAATCCAGACAGTGCCATGGCTGATCCTGACGAGGCCGAGGATGGATTCGACATGGTCCAGTGCATAGTCAAAGACTCGGGCCCGCGTGCGCTCGTCCGTAAACTCCCAGCGCGTCGCGGTCCCGGCCAGGTACTGACCGTCCTCATTCACGATGAGAACCTTGATTGTGTCGGTCTCGTCCATCGAAGCACAGCCTCCAGGATCAGGGCGGCTCAGGATTTTGTGTGCCATCTGGCCAATGACATGTTCGCACCCATTATGCTTCGGGCCGGCTCTCCGGCAAGGAAGCGCACAGTCAAGCTGCGCAAAGGATGAAAGACCACCCGCAGCCTGCGGACCTCACTCGGGCTCAAGCCAGCGCAGCACCTCGTTTCTTAGAGTTGAGCGGTCCTGGCTTTGACCCCGGCCTCGAGGCGGTTATCAACGTTGGCGGGGCCTACGACTCGCTCAGCGGCCGAAACGATCTGCTTTATTTGCTTTTCGTTCTTGACATTGCCGCTCAGCGTGACCCGTCCATTCACGGTTGTCACAGCGATTTGTATGCTCATAAACCCACTGGTCTGGCGCACGATCTCAGTCAGCACGGCCTGAGTAATCTCCTGGTCGGAGCGACCGGAAGCGCCGGGCGTTCTGTCGGGCGTCCGGGCCGTGACCGCCACTGGCCGGGCTTGCGCGGGCGGGCCCAAGCCGGTTTCATAGTGCTGACGGACCGCCGCCGCCAGCGCCGGTAAAGCCATGTCATTCCAGAACTCCTTTTGAAAGTGCGGCCCTGCGAGGAATCGCGCCCGCTCAACTGGGAGCACTAGGAACCCTGCGCTGTCCCCAGGCCGAATGGCTGAGGGCGGAACGACATAGAAATCCCCCTGTCCGCCGGAGTTAGTCACCGGCTCGATAACATAATAGACGATCCGTCCGAATGGCAGATCCACCATGATGTCTTTTAGCGTGCCGAGGGTTTCGTTGCCGTGGCCGCGCACTGGCACGCCAAGCATCCCGGAAGCTGAAGTTAATTTTGCGGAAGGGCCGTCCGGGTTTTGCGGGCAGGTCTGGCCGAAATGGCGGCAGGACTCTTCGAAGCGGTTTTTGTCGAGCGCGTTAATCGCGCCGGTTTTGGCGACGTGCGGTGCGGTGGCGAATACCTTCTTGTCAGTATTCATAACCAAACAGGCAATCGAGGCATCCGAAAAACTGCCGGTCGGAACCAGGGCAACCTCGTCCGAGCTGCTCGATACCAGTACGAGTGGCACCTGTCCGTTCGCCACGTCCAGGACCAAATCATTTACCCGGCCCAGGTTTTTTTCACGTGCATCTACCACCTTCCGTTGGAGGAGGGCGCTGGCTTGTTTAAGCAGCCCCAGCCGCCTTTGTTCGGCCGGCGCGGTGGAATCCTGCGCGCCAGCCATGAAGCCAGGATAAAAGGCGCCGACTAAAGCCAGCGCGAAGATTTTGTTTTTAAGCGACATAACAACGACCCTTCCGATGCTTCAGATGTATCAAAACAGGACAAGGTGTCCCGGCGCGGCATGAAACTCAGCCGCTTTGGACCCGAGCGCTCTGCGCGGCGAGGCTCTCCTGCGCTCGAGCAAGACAGGTCTTGCATTCTTATGGTTTGGAGAGCGTTGAGCGTGCCAACTCACAACTTTTTCCTTCACCTCGCAAGCCGTGCGGCTACCATGAGTTGCTCTATGAAGAACTCGATCTCCGCTACCCTAAGTGAGCTGCTGTCGCCGGGCCGAATCAATTTGAATTTGCGCAGCGCCGACCGCGAGGCCGTCCTGAGCGAGCTGGTCAATCAGATCCCCGAACTCGCCAAGCAGCCGGAGGCGCGCCAAACCCTGCTGCGTGCGCTGCGCGAGCGCGAGCAGTTGCACAGTACCGGGATTGGCGACGGCATTGCGCTGCCGCACGCCCGGAATGCGCTCGTCGGTTTGGTCGACCGACCGTTGATCGTTTTCGGGCGCCATGCGGAGGGCATCCCCTATGGCGCGATCGACGCTGTCCCGGCGCGGATGTTTTTCTTGTTAATTGCACCCACCGTTACTCAGCACCTCGCCATCCTCGCCCGGCTCAGCCGCCTGCTCCATGATCCGCGGCTGCGGCAGAATCTGCTGACGGCGGACAGTCCCGAGAAGGTGATTGGGCTCATCCGGGAAGGGGAAGCGAAGATGTGAGGTGTGAAACGTGATGCGTGAAGTTAAACGATGACCGGGCCCCTTCTGTAGGTTTTCCGCATCACGTTTCAGGTTTCACTCATGACCCTCCCCCGCAAACCCCAGCTGCCGCAGCGCTTCGAACAACACCAACGCGACACAGTTCGACAAATTCAGCGAACGTGCATTAGGGTTGAACATCGGGATGCGCACCCAGCGCTCCTTATTGGCCGCCAGCAGCTTTTCCGGTAAACCGGCCGTCTCGCGGCCGAACACCAGGTAATCACCCGGCAAGAAACGCGGTTCGGTGTACAATCGGGGGCCGCGCGATTCAACGTACCAAAGTCGCGCGCCGGCAGGGAGTTGCTCCTGGAAAGCGGCCCAGGCTTTCCACCGGTGCCATTCGACCTGCTCCCAGTAATCCATTCCCGACCGCTTGAGTTGGGCATCATCCAGCTTGAACCCGAGTGGTTCAATCAGGTGGAGCTGTGAGCGCGTGGCCGCGCACAGCCGTGCGACGTTGCCCGTGTTCGGTGGAATCTCGGGTTCAACCAGAACGATATGCATAAATGGGGAAGCCAGAAGGCAGAATGAAGAATGAACTGACTGGCAGAAGAAACTGGCGGGCGAACGTTGCGCGCGCTTCCGCCTGCTGGCTTCGCCCGCCTACCTTGTGCCTGTTGGTTGCTTCATTCTTCATTCTGCATTCTACCTTCTGCTTTTTTTTTCGCCTGCCTCCTTTTTCTGTAGACCACCTTCCACAACACCAGGCCGTGGGCCGGCGCGGTCATGCCGGCGGCCCGGCGATCTTTCTTCGCCAGCATCGCCTTGATTTCTTCCGCGGCGAATTTCCCCAAGCCGATTTGTACGAGCGTGCCGACGATGCCACGGCACATTTTGTACAGGAAGCCGTCGCCTTCGATAAGAAACGTGAACAGGGGCCCGCTGCGCCTGACTTCGCAGCGGGCCAGCGTGCGCATGGTGCTGTCCCTGGCATAGCCGGGATTCGCGGCGAACGATCGGAAATCGTGCCGGCCCGTGAGCCCGGCCGCGGCGCGGCGCATCGCCGGCAAGTCGAGCGGACGCGGGACCTGCCACGCCGTGTGGCGGATGAGCGGGTTCATTGCCGTATGATTCCAGACGAAATAACGATACTGCTTTCCGGTGGCATCGAACCGCGCATGGAAGTCTTTGCCGGCACGGGCAGCCGCGAGCACTCGAATGTCTTCCGGCAGCCACGCATTCAGGGCCAGCGCGAGCTTGGGCGAGGCCATTCGACACTCGCCGCGTCGCACTTCGAAGTGAGCGACCATCCCCAGGGCATGGACCCCGGTGTCGGTTCGGCTCGAACTGTGCAGGCGGGGATGGCTGAGAAAGAGCTTCGCCAGAGCTTCCTCTACCTTCTGCTGCACGCCCGTGCCGATTTTCTGCACCTGCCAACCCTCGTAGCCGGTGCCGTCGTAGGCGATGGTCAGTTTGAATTTAACAACGTCCACAAAATCAACCACCGTTGAACCCAGATGGACACAGAGATGAAGGCGCCAGGGTGCCACGATCGGGCATTCAGAATCAGTCTGTTCTCGCTAATCTGTGCCGATCCGCGTCCATCTGTGGTTTGAGGGTTCAGCCAGCCAGACTGTCGAGGTAGCTCTGCAGTAGGATGGCCGCGGCCATTTTATCCACTTTCTCCTTTCGTTTTTCGCGGCGCACGTTGCCCTCGATGAGAAACCGGTTCGCCTGGGCGGAGGTCAGCCGTTCGTCCCAGGTCTTAATGGGCGCCGTGACGGCGCTTCTCAGGGCGGCGACGAATTCCTGGACCTTGAGCGCCGCCGGACCGTAGCTTCCATTCATGTTCCGCGGCAGGCCGACGAGGATCAGCTCCACCTCTTTTTCGCGCAGCAATTCTTTCAGCCGCGCCAGGAAGCTGGCGAACGGCTCGGCGGAAATGTATTCCAACGGCTGGGCGATCAGTTTCAGCTCGTCGCTGAGAGCGACGCCGATCCGCTTCGACCCGTGATCCAAGGCGAGGATTCTCATCGCTTACAAGGCCTTCATCGCTTTCGCGGCGGCGCGCACGGTTTTGTTGATGTCCGCGTCGGTATGCGCCGTGGAGAGGAAGCCGGCTTCGAACTGTGACGGCGCCAGATAAATCCCCTCGCTGAGCATGCCTTGGAAGTACTTCTTGAACCGTTCGCGGTCACTCCTCATAGCATCCGCCAGGTTGTGCACGGGGTGTTCGGTGAAATAGCCGCAAAACATCGAGCCGCAACGGTTGAACTGGACCGGCACGCCAGCTTGTCTTGCGGCGTCCTTGAGCCCCGCCTCCAAAGATGCGCCAAGCTGCTCGAGCCGCTCGTAGGCATTGCCGGCCGCCAGCGCTTCCAGCGCGGCGAGGCCTGCGGCCATCGCCAGCGGGTTGCCGCTCAGCGTGCCCGCCTGGTACACCGGCCCGAGCGGCGCGAGGCAATCCATGATCTCTGACCGGCCTCCGAAGGCCCCGACCGGCAAGCCGCCGCCGATCACTTTGCCAAAACAGCTCAGGTCGGGCTTGATGCCGAACCGCTCCTGAGCGCCGCCTTTGGCCAGCCGGAACCCCGTCATCACCTCGTCAAAGATCAATAGCGCGCCCTGCTTTCGGGTGATCTCCCGCAGGAACTCGAGGTAGCCGGGCCGGGGTAGATACAGACCCGCATTGCCCGGCACCGGTTCGAGGATGATGCCGGCGACCTGGCCTTCGTTGGCGGCAAATGCGGCGGTAACGGCCTCGGGCTCGTTGTAAGGCAACACGATAGTGTGCTGCGTGAACGCCGCTGGGACACCCGCGCTGTCCGGGTTGCCGAAGGTTAGCGCTCCTGAGCCGGCTTTGACCAGCAGCGAGTCCGTGTGTCCATGGTAACAGCCGTCGAACTTGATAATCTTCTCGCGCTGGGTGAACCCGCGTGCCAGCCGGATGGCGGACATGGTGGCTTCGGTGCCCGAGTTGCACATGCGCACCTTCTGCACGCTGGGTACCAACGAGCAAATCCGCTGCGCCATCGTCACTTCAAACGGGTTCGGAATCCCGAAGCTCGTGCCGTTCTCAGCGGCCTGCTGCACCGCCCGGATGATGTCAGGGTAGGCATGACCGAGGATAGCCGGCCCCCACGTGCCAACATAATCCACATACTCGTTGCCATCCACGTCCCAGACCCGGGCGCCCTTGGCCTTGTTCACGAAGAACGGCTGGCCGCCGACCGCCCGGAAGGCACGCACCGGCGAGTTCACGCCACCCGGAATGTATTTCAGGGCCTCAGCAAATAGTTGCTCCGAGTTGGTGCGCGGCATCATGCAGGAAAAGGCTATCGGGCGGGGCGCCGGTTTTCAACCGGCTTTTCCCCCCGGACCGCGGGCGGATTTTACTTTATTCAAATGTTCACGCAAACCCATGGAAGCAGCGCAGGTTTCTAATCTGCCAAGCCTCAAATCGTCCGAAGCGCTCGACCAATTCCAGCCCTTGCAGAATGGAATTCTGCGAGACGGCAAATCGAGAATCTGCGCTGCCCCCGCGCTGGGATAAAAGTCTTGCTTGTGGGGCTGGTTTCTTGCTGAATTTTCGCATGGGGAAGAAGATTCTCTTCGTCGATGACGAAGAAGACTGGCGCTTGATCGTGGCGACCACGCTGAAGGGGGTCGGCCATGACGTAATGACCGCCAAGGACGCCTCGGAGGCGATGGAGTTAAGCGAGGGCGTGAAGCTGGGCCTCATCATACTGGACCTGAACCTGGCGGGCGAGAACGGCGTTATGCTCATGCGGTTTCTGCGCCGGAACCATCCTGAGGTGCCGATCCTGGTCTACACGGGGATGGAACATGACGAGGAGGCCGTCAAAACAATGCTCCTGCAAGGCGCGGCCCAGTACCTTCGCAAAGGTCCCATGGAAGATTTGGTTAAGGCGGTGAGCCGTTCGTTCCGGTAGCGACTCCCAACCGCGGCGTTACGGTGTTGGCCGTGCCAGATAGTCGTTAATAGCTTTGGCGGCGCGTTTGCCGTCGCCCATCGCCAGAATGACGGTCGCGGCGCCCCGGACAATGTCGCCGCCGGCGAACACGCCCGGCAGGCTCGTCATCCCATTGTCATCGACAACGATGTTGCCCCACCGGTTGAGCTTTAGGTCGGGACAAGTCGACGTGAGCAGCGGGTTGGCTCGAGTGCCGATGGCGACAACCACGATCTCGCAAGGAATCACAAACTCCGAGCCAGGCACTTCGACCGGCCGGCCGCGGCCGGAGGCGTCCGGTTTGCCCAGTTGCATGCGCACGGATTTCAGGCCGGTCACCCATTTTTTTTCGTTGCCAATGACCTCCACCGGCGCCACCAGGAATTCAAAATCGATGCCTTCTTGCTCGGCGTGGTGAATTTCCTCGGCCCGGGCGGGCATCTCCTTGCGCGTGCGGCGGTAAACGATCATCGAGGATTCGGCGCCCAGTCGTTTCGCCGTGCGGGCAGAGTCCATCGCGACGTTGCCGCCGCCGATAGTGGCGATGCGTTTGCCGCCGAGCACCGGGGTGTCGGAGCGGGGGAACTGGTACGCCGCCATCAGGTTCACGCGCGTCAGGTATTCATTGGCGGAATAAACGCCCTTGAAGTTTTCGCCAGGCACATTCATGAACACCGGAAGGCCGGCGCCGTTGGCGACAAACACCGCGTCGAACTGGTCCCGCAATTCCTGCAAAGTATAGGTCCGGCCAATCACCGTATTGCAGACGATCTTGACCCCGGCCCGCTCGAGGCGGGCCACCTCGGCCTGCACGATCTTTTTCGGAAGGCGGAATTCAGGAATCCCATAGACCAGCACTCCGCCGGGCTTGTGCAGCGCCTCGAAAATCGTGACGGCATGGCCGTGCTTCGCTAATTCGCCGGCGGCGGTCAGCCCGCCAGGGCCGGCGCCGACGACGGCGACCTTTCTGCCGCTGCGCGCTCCCGTTTCCAGTTTTAACTGGTCGCTGTGGCCGCCGGCCCAATCGCCCACGAAGCGCTCCAGGTAGCCGATCGCCACCGGCAACCCCTTGTGGCCGCGAATGCACTCGACTTCGCACTGCGTCTCCTGCGGGCAGACGCGGCCGGTGACGGCCGGCAGAGCGTTGTCATTGAGCAGTGACCGCGCCGCTTCCCCAAGGTTGCCCTCCGAAAGCAATTCGATGAAGCGCGGAATGTTCACCATCACCGGGCAACCGGACACACATTTGGGGTCCTTGCACTGCAAGCAGCGTTCGGCCTCGAGCAAGGCGGCCTTCTCAGGCAACCCCAGATTTACCTCGGTGAAATTGGCGTTGCGCAACAGCGGCTCCTGTTCCGACATTTTTTGTCGGTTGATTTGCAGACGCTGTTTGGTGGTGAACTTGGTACTCACAAGCCGATCTTGCAGGCTCCGGTTTCACAGGCGGTGCGGGCTTGCTGCTCGAAATTGCGGTAGGTCGTCAGGCGGTCCATCAGCAAGTCGAAATCGACCAGGTGCCCGTCAAATTCCGGGCCATCGACACAAGCAAAGAGCGTTTGGCCCCCCACACCGACCCGGCAACCGCCGCACATGCCCGTACCGTCCACCATCACCGGGTTCAAGGAAACTATCGTGTGGACACCCAACGGCCGCGTGAGGTTCACCACCGCGCGCATCATTGGTACCGGCCCCACCGCATAGACGACGTCCACGCCGCCCTTTGCCAGAGCATCCTTGGCCGCATCGGTCACAAAACCATGCCGGCCATAACTGCCGTCATCCGTGCAGACCAGTACCTCGCCCAGGCGCTGCAATTCGTTCTCGAAAATCACCCATTCCCACGAACGCCCGCCGATAATGCTGAGCACCGACACCCGCCGCCGCTGCAATCCTTGCGCGATGGGATGCACCACTGCGGTTCCCACGCCGCCCCCGATGCAAACGGCGCGCCCCTTGGAAATCAGTTCAGTGGGTTTGCCCAGCGGCCCGACGATATCTGCGATACCCTGGCCCGGTTGGAGCGCCACCAGTTCCATCGTGCTCTTGCCGACCGCCTGGATCACCAGCGCGATCGTGCCCTTCTCCGGTTCCGCATCCGCAATGGTCAGTGGAATTCGCTCCGCGCCCTCCCCCAGGTGAACGATGACGAACTGGCCGGGCTGGCGGATTTGAGCGATTCGGGGCGCAACGACGTCCAGCCGGGTGACGTTCGGGCTCAAGCGGGTCCTAGAAACAACTTCGTGCATGCGGAATTCAGTCAGCAGCGGGTGAGGGCGCGAAGGAGGATCATTGGCCGACCACTCCCCAGCAGATTGTGGGGGCGAAACGTAAGTACGGCGGCGCGCTAACTTTCATAAGCCGCCAGAATGGTGGGGATGATTTTGATAAAAGTCAACAGCGTTGGCGGCATTGCGAGAGCGAGAGGTGGGGAGGGCGAGCGTCCCCGCCAGCCCGCAATTCCGTGGCGAAAAGGGGTCGCGGGGACAATGGGGCTCGCGGGGACGCTCGCCCTCCCGGAGCGGGGGTTATTGGATAAGCAGCCGGTAGAACCGGCTGGGCTGGTTCGTCACCCCATCGGTGTTGGTCAGCCACGACCCGGTACCGGTGTTGGTTATGAACGGTGTCCAATTCAAGTCGCGGAGAGTGTTCTTATATTGGAGCAAGTAGTTGAGGTTGGCTTCGGTCTGAAAAGCGAGGCTGAACCGGTTCGCGACCAGGCTCGGCTGGGCAATCGCAGTCGGGGTCACCACCGTCAGTGTCACCTGGTCGCTCCTTAAGGAAATGAGCGAGTTATGAATGAACACTTCGTACGTCCCAGCATCAGTCTTACGAGCATTGACGGAATAGGCTGGCGCCTGGGCGCCTGGAATGTCGGTTCCATTCTGTCGCCATTGGTAAATCAGGCCGGTCCCGGAGGCAACGACAGAGAGAGTGACATTGCTGCCCACGAGCACCGTCTGGCTGACGGGCTCGACAAGAATTGAATCGACCAGCAACGCCGCTGGCGCGCTCGTGATGCTCCCGCCTGAGTTGGAGATAACCACGTTATAATTCCCGGCGTTGGTGATTTGAGCTTGCGACACGGTCAAATTGGTTGGAGTCGCCGTGCTCTGCAGGTTGGTGGCGTTAAAATACCAGAAATAGGTCAACGGCGGGCTGCCCGCCGCACTCACGAAAAAATTGGCAGAGTGGCCCGCCAAGACTTCCTGGTTCGTCGGACCGGAAACGATGTAGGGCAAAACCGTCAGCGTAGCAACGGAACTGGTAAGCGAGCCAAAACTATTGGTGAGTACCACCCGGTAACCACCCGCATTCGTGATGTTGACGCTCGAGATAGTGTAACTCGAGGCCGTCGCCGAAGGGATATTCGAGCTTCCGAACTGCCACTGATAACGAAGCGAGGCGCCCGTCGCGTCCACGGCAAAAGTGACCGACCCGCCGAAGCTTTGGGCTTGGCTTTGTGGTTGGGTGATGATGCCAGGGGTAGTAGCCAGTTCATAAGCGCCGATGTCGGCGCCTTTTCCCAGCGGCCGTTGTACCCCACGCTGATCGGTGGCTGGAAACGTGCCTGCGTTGGTGCCGACCGCGTCGATGGCCGGGCTGTTCGTCCGGAGGGCCATCGTGAGAGTAGGACCGCCGTTATTGGTCAGAGGGTTGAGCTTGGGGTCTCTGCTGGTTAGGCTGGTGGCCCCCAGAACGAAGCTGGCATCGGAACTGAGATTGTGGCCGCCGTCAATGAATGTTCCATTGCCATTGCCGCCGGGACTGTTCGTTGAGAGTAAAGAATTCACGAGCGTGAAAGTGCCGCGGTTACCCAATCCTCCTCCCAGCGCCTGGCCCAGCTGGCCGGGTGACCCCGGGAAGGAGCCGCTGCCGGCCGCGCCGTTGGTGCCGCCGACCGCTGCCCCGGCGGCCACCGTGCAATTTTCCGCCGCGAACATGCTGCCGCTGGCGTTGTACAGGCTCGCTCCCATTCCGTTCCCGCCGTTGCCTCCGTTCCCGGCCTGTGATGCCGAACCAACGGCATTGCCGCCGTTGCCCCCATTGCCACCAATGACCATGTTGTCGAAGAACGTGCAGTTTGTGCCGACCCCTGAAAACGCGCTGGTCAAGCCAGCGCCGACAGCGTCGCCTCCATTGGGTCCCGGGCTGCCGGCGCCATTGGACTTCGTGCCCCCGGCCGCGCTGTTACCGCCGAAAGAAGTGTTGCCGGAGAAGGTGCAAGCCAAAAGGACGATGTTACTCGCGTTGTAGATGCCCGCGCCGGAAGCAGCCCCGCCCGTCCCACCGTTGCCCGCTACGCCCGGAAAAGCCGCCGAGCCGCCCGCGCCACCCGCCGCGCCGTTGCCGCCGGCAACGCCGTTGCCAGTAAACGTGCAATTTACCGCCGTCATAGTGGCGCCGTTATAAACTGCGCCGCCGCAGGCCGGCGCTCCCGAACCGCCGGCACCCCCATTGCCGCCCTGGCCAAGGCCGCCGCCGCTGCTGCCGCCGTTGCCGCCCGCGGCGCCGTTGCCGGCGGCCGCATTGTTCGTTACCAGCGTGCAGTTCCATAAGGTAAGCGTGCCGGCGTTGTAGATCGCGCCGCCGCTGGCTGAAGTGCCCGCAGTGCCCGCAGTGCCACCGCCCCCGACGCCGAAGGCACTATTCGAGCCGTTCACACCGGCAGTGCCGTTGGTCCCCGCAGCGGTATTGCCCGAAAATGTGCAGTTGGTGGCGAAAACGTCGCCGCTCGGGTTGATATAAAGCGCGCCGCCAGAACTGCTAAAACCCCCGGCCAATGTCATGCCTTTCAGGGTAAGGTTGCCTTCCACGGTGAACAAGGGCACTGCGCCCCCGCCGCTAAGGGTTACGGTGTAGGGGCTGGCATCGATAATGACCGTCCCGGCGACATTGATGGGCTGGCTAAGCGTAATGGCGCAATTGCCGCTGAACGTCACCGTGCCGCCGGCGCTCACCGCGGCAACCAGCTCGTCCTCCGTACAATCCGTCACCACCGTTTGCGCCCTAGCCGAGAGGCCGACGCTCAAAGCCAGCACGGCGAAGGCGGTCTGGACCACGCCGTGTAACGTGCGCCCCGCACCGAAGCCCGAGGTAGGGCTGGTTGTCCTCAACCGGCCGCTCCTTGAGCGCTCGGCGAAGTCCAAGTTGTTATCGGGCGCGCTCCGGGCAGTGCGCCCTACCGTTGGGCAGAGAAAACTTCGCACCGTCGCCGGTGCGGGGAGGAGGGTTGCCTTCATGATAAGAAACTCGGAGCCAGCCACGCCTCAGCGGCTCACTTGTTGTCCTGCTGTTGCTGATTCACCTGGTGGAGGCGCTTGACTTGTTCGCGCTCGATCTCGGCTTCGGTTTGCCTCACCGCAGGCATTTTGTCCTTTTCCGCCCGGGCAGCCAGCGCCGCTACCTCGGGTGTCGGTAGCACGGTTGGGCGGATGAGAACAATCATTTCCTGTCGCGAGTTGTCGGCGGAGGAACTGCGGAAGAGGTAGCCGAGGAGCGGGATGTCCTTCAGGAGCGGTATCCCCGAGTTATTGGACGTCTTCGAATCTTGGATGAGGCCGCCCAGCATAATGGTATCGCGGTCGCGAACAGCCACTTTGGCGGTGGCATCTTTGGAGCTGGTGACCGGCACGTCACCGACGTTCTGGATGGTAACATTGCCTTCGAAGCTGTCGATTTTGGTGTGGATATCCATCACCACCAAACCGTCGGGGTTAATGAGCGGGGTGACTTCGATGGTGACACCGATTTGAAGCTGCTGAATCGAGGCATAGCCGCCGAATGCGCCGCCGCCATAATAGCTGGAGACCGGATAGGGTCGTTGTTCGCCGACGAACAACGTCGCCGGCACCGCATGCGAGGTTTGAATTCGCGGCCGCTGGAGGATCTTGGCTTTGGAAGAAGCCGCCAGGGCTGTGACCGAGACATCGAGATCGTTGTTGCCGAGTTTAGCCAAGTAGCTGAAGCCGCCCGGAAGACTTCCGGCAATATTCGTCCCCGCACCGCTAATGAAGCTGCTGTTGTTAAGGATATTGTTGTTGTTGAGCGCGCCGATTCCTTGGAAGGAGTTGCCGACCTGCGAGGGAGTCCTTTGGACGTAACTCACGCCGAGGCTGTGCGAGTCATCCAGCGTCACCTGGGCGATGACCGCTTCGATTAGCACCTGGGCCAGCACCACGTCCAGTTTGGAAACGATATCTTTGATCATTTTCATGTCTTCGCGCGAAGCGAAGATCAGCAGCGAGTTGGTTCGCTCATCGGCAATGATTTTTGTCTGGCCCAGGACCTGGATTTCGCCCGACACGCTCGCGCGGCTAATGAGGTTCTGCAGGCGTTGCGTGAAGCTGCTCGCTCCGCCCGGTTGGGTGCCCGGGGTGGTGGCGCCGGGCGTCGCGCCGAACGGCGAGGTCATGCCGGGCGTGGTCGAGCCGGGATAGGTGCCGGTGCTACCCCGGCCAAAATTGCTGCCACGGGCGCCGCCGCCACCGCGCGCGCCGCCGCCACCGGCGCCAGCGCTGCCAACCGTGGTGCCGCCGCCGCCGCTGCTCAGGCTGTTCAGGGCACTCGCAATATCGGACGCTAGTGCGTACTTGATCGGAATGACTTCCGAGATGTATTCAGCCGGCACCGCAACGTCGATCTTCTTGATCATCTCCAGCATGCGCTTGACGTTTTCGCTATAGTCGCGCAGCACGAGGATTTGGCTGCTGTCAATGGGAAGAATCCCCTGCTGGCCGGGGCTGGCAAACGGCGTGAGCGCTTGCACCATTTCCGATGGCTTCGCATTCGTCAATTGCACGATGTGAGTCACGTACTGGCCCATGTCTGGGATTTGATCGATGGGCTGCTTGCTGAACGGCGCGCCGACCTGGCCGGCCTGGGCCGTCGGCACGACTTTTACAAATTTGTCGCCCACATCAATCATCGCGATGCCGTTGAGCGCCAACACCGCGTCAAAGGCCTGCTTCGCCTCGCGTTTGGTCAACGGCGTCTGCGTTACCAGTGTGATCGTCGGGGCCGGCAATGCCGTTGGCCGCAACACAGTGCGGTTGACGAGTTCGGCGTAGATTTTCAGAACCTGGTTAAGGTCAGTGGCCGGGAAATTGATCACTCCGGCGGGAAGTAATTCGTCCGGCGGCGCGTTGGTGGCAGCGGGCGAAGGCCTGATTATGGTCATCGGTTCGGAGGAGGCGGGTGGCTGGCCTGGCAGGGCTGGCACTGCATCCGAAGGGGGAGGCGGCACCGGTGTGCCCGGGTTAGGCGTTGCCGGGACCATGGCCGGCGGCGCGGCGGAAGTCGCATTAGTGGTTTCGTTCGTGGCCGGTTGGACCGGGCGCAGCGCTGTTCGCGGCGCGAATGGGAGCGGGCGGGACGCGGCCGGCGCCGGAAGGTTCGTTGCCGGCGGGGCGGGCGGCGTTTGATCGACGATGGCCTTTGGACTGGCCTCTGCGGCGCGGCGCAAGGCTTCTTGCAGCTTCGCATCACGGTTGGTGTCAATGACCGCAGGCGGCGTCTCCGGGAACCCGGGCTGAGGGGGAGTTTGCGCCGGCAAGCCGAGGCAAGTCACGAAAAAGGCGAGCAAGGTAGTTTTCACGGTCGTGTGGTATTGGCGGTTTTGGCGACGGGCGACTCGGCTGAAGCGGGTGTCGAGGCGCGCGCGCCGGCAGTTGAGGGGGGCGTCCGGGTCGGGATCTTTTTCTGGTAGCTGGCCACCAGTTTAACGTTCGCGACGAGTTCGTGATGGTTGGGCTCCGGGCGCAAGTCCATGTCGCGCACCCGAATCAGCGAATTGCCCGACCCGAGGTTGTAAAGGAAATCAACCAACTGCGGTTCGCCGGCCTGAAGCGAAATATTTTGGCTCTTTTCGATGAAGAACTGGTTGGTCGTGGTGGTCAACCTGCCGTTAGACATGATCCTTACGCCACTTTGGCCGGCCTGGAGATTGATTGCGTTGTTGAACTGGAACGCCTGATCCTCAGGCGGCACTGCCAAACCCTCGCTCTCCAATTCTTTCACCAGTCGTTCATATTTCGGCTTTTGGGCGATCTCTTCTTCAAACAGGGCGAGCTTCTTCTTCGCATCCTCCATCCGCGCTTTGACTGCCGCCAGGTCCGAGGAGTGCGGCCACACAAACAAAGCGTTCAGCACGACAAAAAACAATGCCCCGACGCCGACCACGACGCGCTTCTCAAACGGGCGCAAACCTTGCCAGTAGCTGCTCATTGCGCCTCCGAGCGTTTCAGTTCCAACCCGAGGCTCCAAGTGGCGCAATTGGCCGAAATCCGCCACTGCAAGCTCTCCCCTATATTAGCGTCAAAGAGGGCCTGTCCCTTTGGGGTGTACTGGCGCAGCTCTTTTTCAAACTGGAAAAGTTGTTGAACCTCGCCGGACGGCGCAGTTCCGCGTAGGCTCACTCGTCTTCCCTCGCTGAAGATCAGGTTATCGAGCGTTACATTCTCCGGCAGTTTTTTGGCGGTAGCATCCCAGCTATCGAGGGCGGCGTACTTGAGGTCCTGCCGGTCTTTGAGCACCTGGTAGCGAGTCTTGAGCTGAACCGTGTTGGTGTAAGCATTGGACAGCGCTGCCGCCTGGGTCTCGACGCCAGTAGTTCGGAAGGTCGAATACCCCACTAACCCCATGTACACAGCCACGACCGCCAAATAGATGGCTCCCGCCCCCAGCAACCCGCGCATCCAGAGCCGATCAAAAAACTGCTGTTGATACCGTAGCGCGAATTCCGGCGGCAGAAGATTGGCCCGGGGTTCCGCCTGCCCCGAGCGCCGCGCCGTGAGCGCTGCCAACTCGCGCGCCGGCAACGGGATGATGGTCTCAACCGTTTGCTCGAGGCCGGCGCGCAACGCCGGCTCCCATTCCGCCGCGGCGACATCGGCGACCAGGTGCCATTCGGGAGCGGCCTTGAGCCAGCCTTCGAGCTCGCCCGCCCAGGCCATTTGCGTCAGTTGCTCCTTGAGGACAGCGGAGCGAGTGGGGCCGGCTGCGGGCAAGGTCAGCAAATCAATGTTTTGGAGCACACCACCATACCACCAGGCCACCACAGCGGTATTCTTGCTCCCGCCGACTCCCGGATAAATCCAGGCGCCGTCTTCGGTAATGGCGGTGGTCTGCAACTGGTCCAGCAAGGGGAGCTCCAGGCGGTCGGCCAGGTAGCCCTCACCCTCCAGCTTGCCGAGAAATTCTTCAACCACGCTGCGCGCGATGATCATCACAATGACAGTCTGCAGGTTGCCTTCCGCGTGCGGCAAAAGGTGCAGGCTCCATACGATTTGCGCGACCGGCATCGGCGACAGTTTTTCGAGCTGTAGCTCCACCATCGCAAGAGTCTCCTGGAAATCGCTGCGAGGGAATTGCGCTACGCGCAAGAACGCATGCTCGGGAGGCAGCCAGGCGATATTAAGCTTGCGTTGGAAAAGCGCGCGCCAGTCTTTCGCAACCAGCCCCCTCGGCAGCGGCTCGCCGTCAACGCAGGTCTCCTGGCGGTCCAAAACGTACCGGCCCCCGCGCGCGTCGAACTGCCATATCTGCCGCGCCTCGGCGCCCACCTCCAGCACATTCGCTGAATGCAGTGCGGCCGCGCCAGGTTTGCGGGCATAACCTTTGGCAATCAGTTTCGAGGGCAGCGACGGCGTCAGCGCCTTGCCTGTTTTCGCCGTTTTGGGCTTGAATGCGCGCGCAAGGAAAAGCGCGGCGAGGCAAAGCGCGATCCCGATGACGGCGGGATAGAAGGCGCGATTGCTCTGGAGTTGGCGGAACGTTTGGCCGAAGCCCGAGGCGGCATTGGTTCCGGCCGGCTTGGCAACGGCGACGGTGTTGGTTCGGGCGCTGAGCCGGAGCGTGGGAGCGGCATTAGTCCGAGTGGGCCGGGTCGGAAATGCGGCCGGATTAGTGGCTGCCGGAGCGCACGGCGCTGTCAGCAGCGCCAGGGCCGCCACAAGCGGAAGCGCTGAACAAACCAACGCGGTGCTGGAGTAACGGAGTGACGGGGTAGTGGAGTGACGGGGTAGTGGAGTGATGGAGCGCTGGAGCAAAGAGGAGCGCCGCTTTTCGCGGCGTCCAATCTGCCAAAAGGCGGTGAGGCTATGCTTCCAGTCGTTCACGTTTTATTCCATCAATCCAAAAAACCCAATAATCCATCACTCCATCACTCCACTCCTCCGCCTACTCAATCAGCGAGTCCAGGTGCTCCTCGATCTGGGTGACACGCAAGACTTCCTCGATGGTGGTCTGGCCGGCCCTGACCTTGTTCCAGCCGTCCGTGCGCAGGGTGCGCATTCCGAACTCGATGGCCTTTTGAGCGATGGTAGACGCCGGGGCGCGGCTCAAGATCAGCGGCCGCAGCGCCTCGTTGAGGATGAGTAATTCGTAAATTCCCATGCGCCCCTGGTAACCAAGTTGCCGGCAATGCTCGCAGCCGGCTCCGCGCCAGAACTTTGCACTCTCAATCTCACCTTCGGGGAAACCGATCCGCCGAAGGTAATTGGCCTCCACCTTTTGCTCCGTTTTGCAATGCGGGCAGATCGTGCGAACCAAGCGCTGGGCCATGACCGATTCAACCGAGGAAGCGACCAGGAACGGCTCGATGCCCATGTCGATGAGTCGGGTGAACGCGCTGGGCGCGTCGTTGGTGTGCAGGGTGCTGAAGACCAGGTGCCCGGTCAGTGCGGCGCGGATGGCGATTTCGGCGGTTTCAAGATCCCGAATCTCGCCGACCATGATCACGTTGGGATCCTGGCGCAGGATATGCCTCAGGCCCATCGCAAAAGTGAGGCCAATATCCGGCCGCACCGCGATCTGGTTGATGCCCTTGAGCTCGTATTCGACCGGTTCCTCGATCGTGATGATGCGCTTGTGCACCGAGTTAATCGTGCTCAGGAACGCGTAGAGCGAAGTCGATTTGCCCGAGCCGGTCGGGCCGGTCACCAGGAAAATCCCGTGCGGCTTGATAATGATCTCTCGGATCGCTTGCTCCTCCAGCGGCGCGAATCCAAGCTTGTCGAGACTCAAAAAGATCTTGCCGCGCGTCAGCAAACGGAGTGACACGCTTTCGCCGTAGACCGTCGGCACGGTCGAGACGCGGATGTCGATTTCCTCGCCCTTAATGCGGACGTTGATGCGCCCGTCCTGCGGGAGGCGCTTTTCGGAAATGTTCATACCCGACATGACCTTGATACGCGAGATCAGCGCCGCCTGGAAACGTTTCAGCTGCGGCGGCATCGGCGTCTGGTGCAGGATGCCGTCGATGCGGTAGCGGATGCGCAGTTCGTCCTCCGCCGGCTCGAAATGAATGTCCGTCGCGCGGTCTTTGAACGCTTCCCAAATGACCTGGTTGACGAATTTGATGACGCTCGCTTCCTGATCGCTCTCGGTGATTTCCTTGTCCAGCGGCAGGTCGAGCTCCATCGAAGTATCGTCCTGGTCCAGTTCGCCCAGGGTCTCAGCGCCGACGCCGTAGAAGTTCTTGAGCGCCTTTTCGATTTCGCCCTTCGTGGCCAGGGCAAACTGGACCGGGCCGCGCGCGTCGAACCGCACCGCGTTGAGCATCGCCGTGTCGAATGGGTTGCTCACGGCCACCTGGAGGGTGCCGTCCTGCACCTGTGTGGGCAGCACCGAGTACTGGAACGCCACTTTTGTCGAGATGCGACTGCGAGCTTCCGTCGGGACCTTTAGCTTGGGCAAATCCAGGAACGGCCAGTTGAGGGCCTGAGCGAGTTTCTGCAGGAAAACGTCATCCGCAAGGCCACGCTCGCGGCAAAGAAAACCCAGCAGCGACTCCTGCGAGCCGCTTTCGACCGCCACTTTCCAGGCCTTGGTCCATTCGTCGAACTGGGCGGGAGTGCCCAGCCCCACCTGGGATAAAAAGTCTTTTAATGATACGAATGCCATTTATGACCGACTAATCGTTAGTTTTCTGAACACGCTAACCTATGAAAAGTTGCGGATGGGGTCAAAGTTTAATCCGCCCCGCCCTCGTGAAAGGTATGTGACAAACCTCCAAAAGACGCGCAGCGGCAAGGCCGAAACTGAACGCCACCGGGCTCTTCCCCGTTCTCATTCGCCTCCTCGAGAGACCAAATTGATGACGAGGAGGAGAATGAGGATGCGGACGAAATCCCTCGCAGCTTGCCAACATGTTGGCCGGTTGCGGTGCGGTGGGCGCCGGGCGGAATGGCTCGCGTCCTGCTCTGTTCTTTACAAATTCATGACACTCCTGCCTCCTGCTCAGGGCTAATCTAAACCCATAAATAACCGCAGCTATGCCGCGCCCGCTTCCGAGACAAAAACCGACCTTCCTCTGGCAAGGGATGCTGGTGGTCTTGCCAGTGGCGCTGCTGGCGGCCGTCGCCTTTGCTTCCCTGCGACAGGACGAAGCGCTCGCTCGACACGACGCCACCGAGCGCGCGCAAGCGCTCGCAGAAGTGCTGGCTCAAAAGATGTGGAACAGCCTGACGGCGCTCAAAGCGCCGGCCGAGCTCGACCGCCATGCCTTCCAAGTCGATGCCGCTGGCCGCTTGATGTCCCCCCGCCCGATCCCGCCCTTTCCCGCGGCGCGACCGCTGGACCCCGCCGTCTTGACGCCCGAGCAATCCCGGAGGTGGCAGGCCGCACTGGCCGCTGAGACGGATGGGCGTGCTGGCTCCGCCGTGGGCCAGGCTTACTCGGAATTCCTCGGCTCGAAGCCGCCGCCAAACTTTGCCGCCGCCGCCCGGTATGCGGAGGGCCTCTGGCTGGCCAAAGAATCAAAGCCCGACCTGGCTGCGGAAGCGTTTCGAGCGGTCGCGCGCGACTATCCGGATGCGGTGGGGGAAACCGGCCTGCCGCTCCAACCGCTTGCGCAATTGAAACTCCTCGAGTTGGCGGTTCAGGCGCCAACGCCGAGCGCTGTCGAACTAGCAGCGAGGCTGGATACTCTGTGTTCCAACGCGGTCAATTACCCCTCTCCGGTCTCCTCGACAATCCTGAGCCAGGCGCTGGAATTAGCCGCCGGCTCCGAGCTCCGGACGAGCGCCCAGCATTGGCACCAGCTCTGGCAGCAGCAGCAATTCTGCCGCGGCTTGTTTGCCGCCGCGAGCCCGTACTCCTTCGACCAGCCGGTGTTCTGGTTTACGCTACCGCTTGACTCCACGGCACATGAGCCGGCCCGGCTCGCCGTTCCAGGCCCTGCCGTTTTTCTGAACACCAAGCCCCCGCCTTCAGCGGAAACGTGGAACGCGGTTTTCAGACTTGACCCGCGTCCAGAGTGGTTTTTTGCCGACAGTGCCTGGCTGGCGCTCGGAGTCCGCGACAGCTTCAGCAATCATTGGTTTGTTTGCCGTACTGAGTCCGAGCTCGGCTATCAACTCGCGGCGTTAGTGTCCGGCACCCGGGGGATTCCCGACTACTTCGGCGTCGGAATCGAATTGGCGGGGAAGCACCTGACTTCGTTTGCCTGGGACCTTCGCGTCTGGCGGATGGAGCACTACATGGGTGGCAAGGGCATGGGCCAGGACAAAAAGGAGTATTCGGAAGCGTTAGCTACGGAAGTGTTGGGCTCAGCCACACCCTCGGGCGCAGCTACGGACCCGCTTAAGATAAAAATCTATTTGACCAGCCCGACAACCCTCTATCAGCGCCAGCAGACGCGCACCTTCTGGTTTGGATCGTTGATCGGCGCGTCTGCCTTGGCCGCGTTCATTGGATGGTTCGCCGCCTGGCGCGCCTTCCACCGGCAACACGAGCTTGCGGCATTGAAAAGCAACTTCGTGTCGAGCGTTTCCCACGAGCTCCGCGCGCCCCTCGCCTCGGTGCGACTGATGGCCGAAAGCCTGGAGAGCGGCAAAGTCCCCGACGCTCCCAAGCAACACGAATACTTCGGCTTTATCGTCCAGGAGTGCCGCCGGCTCTCTTCGCTGATTGAAAACGTCCTCGACTTCTCCCGCATCGAACAAGGCCGCAAGGAATACGATTTCGAGCCGACCGACCTCGTCGCGCTAACCCAACAAACCGTCAAGCTGATGGAGCCCTGCGCGGCGGAAAAACAAATCAAGCTCCACCTCCAGCTCCCCGAGGCGGAGCCCGGTACCGGCGCGTTCCAACCGTCGGCCGACGGCAAAGCCCTCCAGCAGGCCCTGGTAAACTTGCTCGACAATGCTATCAAACATTCCCGCAAAGGGGAAACCGTAACCGTGGGGCTTGAAATGCTTAGTGCGGGATGCGACGTGGGAAATGCCTCGTTGAGCGGAACGCCGAGGGTGGAATGCGTCGCGCGGAATGCGCCCCCAGTCGAAGTGCAGAGTGCGGAAGGCCGCAGACCGGGTGAGCAAAGGAGTGCAACTGGCTCCTCGGACTCTAATTCACGCATCACGCATCACGCATCACGCACCTTGCCTCAGGCATCATCCGCCCCTGCTCAAGGACCCCTCCTCCTCCTTTGGGTCGAAGATCACGGCGAAGGCATCCCCGCGGCCGAGCTCGAAAAGATTTTCGAGCGCTTTTACCGTCGCGGTTCGGAGCTGCGACGGGAGACCCAAGGAGTCGGAATCGGTTTGAGCATCGTCAAACACATCGTTGGGGCGCACGGCGGCCGCGTGCTGGTGCGCAGCGACGTCGGCCGGGGCAGCCGCTTTACGATTGAGCTGCCCTGTGCACCGGAAGACGGGAGGGCAAAATGAGTACGGACCGGATACGGTTCAACCGGTCAGTCAATTCTTTGGGGCGTACCGGGTCCAAAGGTTTTCGCTGCAAGCAGTCCACGGGGTGCGTCGCGGGGCTGGGCTGGTTTTCGCGTCGAGGGAGAGGAAAGCGGCAGAGGACTGCCGCACTCCAAAACGCACGCGACTGCCGCAAATTCCCCGTCCGTCCGAAGGTCTTGGAGTGCGGCAGTCCTCTGCCGCTTTCGCTTTTTGCTCCCCTCCTCTCCACCACTTTTAATCGCATGCGTTCGAGCTTTGCGCCCTGCACCTTGGATTTCCGTCTCTTGCCCCTCGCCACCCGCCTCTTGTCACTCTCCTCATGGAACGCATCTTAATTGTCGAAGACGAGTTGCCGATGCGTACCGCCCTGCACGATGTGTTGGTGGCCGAGGGTTATCGGGTGCTCACCGCTGCAGATGGTGAGACCGGCCTGCAAAAGACCATCGACGAAAAACCCGACCTCCTGCTCCTCGATATCATGCTGCCCAAACTGGATGGCTTTGCCGTCGCCGCCGAACTCCGCCGGCTCTCCAATTCGGTGCCCATCCTGATGCTCACCGCCAAAGGTCAGGTCGAAGACCGCGTCCAGGGCCTTGATGTTGGCGCGGATGATTACCTGGTCAAGCCCTTCAGCACTGAGGAACTGCTGGCCCGGGTGCGCGCGTTGCTGCGCCGCGCGCGTCGCCAGACTCAAACTCCCACTAAATTCAAGCTGGGCACCGCGGAAATCGACCTGGTGAGGCAGACAGCGTCCAGGGGAAAGCGCCCGCTGCACTTGACCGCCAAGGAGTTCGCGATGCTCCGGCTGATGGCCGAGGCTGCGGAGGAACCTGTCTCGCGTGAGCGCTTCCTCGATATCGTCTGGGGCTACACCGCCTTCCCGACGACCCGCACGATCGATAACCATATCGCCAGTCTCCGCGCCAAGCTCGAGGTGGACCCGGAGCAACCGCGCTGGATTCAAACCGTGCATGGCGTGGGCTACAAGTTGCAGTTGCAGCCCGAAAAGTAACCGAAAGGAACGCCTGGCACAAAGCGTGGGAACAGCACAGGAAAGTATGAAGAATTTGGACCTTATTCGTCCCCCATTGTGGGAGGACTTCGGAGTTCAGATTTCTGGCTCTGCCGGCCTGCGTTCCTGGCGTTCTCTGCGGTTCGCTCTCCGGTAGGATTTCCGCCGCCCGCCAACAAGCAGAGCGCTATCCCCGCCGGACCCTTCTTGCCCCTTGTCACTTAGGTAACAGGTTTTGTGGCCCTATAATAGAGTGAGAGCGCTGCTATAATTATGAAAAACCCGATTGACCTGGATCCCCTCCCTTCGGGGTCCGACTTTCCTGGCCCGTGTCCGGCGCCCCGCTCCCCGCCTCTCGTTCCTGTAACACGTTTTGTGGCCCTATATAGGGTGACAACACTACTCTCAATATGAAAAACCCAACCCGCATGAAAACTTCCGCCACTGCCTCGCGCCCTCCGTTGCCTCTCTTTGCTTCTGTGGGCTCTTCCCCTGTGTTGGCCTTAGCTGTCGGAAATCCGGCGGACGCCTGGGAGAGTGGCCAGAACCCACCCGTCACTGGACCGCGCCCCGGGCCGGATCAGACTGGATCAAACCGCTTCAAACCGGATAAAGCTAGAAGTGGGGGGGGTGTCTCAAGTCTTCGCCTATCCTCCGCGCCCGTTCCGGCCCATCGATCGTTACCAGGACCCTTGCGCTGCGATCGGAAGAAGGTTCCGATACCCTCGCCGCCCTTGGCGCGGTCAACCATCGCTTGGACCAACGGTTGAATCTAACCAGTTCGCACTGGTTCGCGCCGGTTCGCACCGGTTGGAACCCAAAGTGCCCCCCTCGACCCGCAAGCGCCGGCCATCGGAGCGGTGAGTCTCACACTCGGCGAACGGACCATGCAAGTTAAACGAAGAGACGAGGTCGCATTCGGTCCGTTTGCATGCTTTAACCTTTTAACGTTCTAACGTGTTTAACTCCCACCCACCCTTCGCCGTTTTTCCTCGCGCCGCTTTTCCGCGAGAGTATAGCCTTCGGCCAATGCTCAATTACATCTGGCTTGGGCTGGTTGTTGCCGCGGTCATCATTGGCGGCTGCACCGACAACCTCAAGGCGGTAGCCGATAGCAGCTTCGAGATGGCTGAGTTTGCGGTGATGAAGACCGCCCTGCCGCTGGTCGGCATCATGGCGCTCTGGCTTGGCGTGATGCGGCTGGCCGAGCGCGCCGGGCTGGTGGCGCTGCTCGCCCGCGCGCTGCGACCGCTGATGCGCTGGTTGTTTCCCGAGGTGCCGCACGATCACCCGGCGATGGGCTCGATGCTCCTGAACATGGCTGCGAGCATTCTGGGGCTGGGTAACGCTGCCACTCCGCTCGGACTCCGCGCGATGAAAGATCTCGATACGCTCAACCCGCATCCGGGCACGGCCACCAATGCGATGTGCACCTACCTTGCCATCAACACCAGCTCCATTCAGCTTATCCCCGCCACCGCTATCGCCGTCCTGGCCGCCAATCATTCCAACAATCCCACCGCGATTGTCGGCACTTCAATCATGGCGACCACCTGCGCCGCCATCGCCGCGGTCGCCTCCGCCAAATCACTTCAACGCCTGCCGTTCTTTCGCGAGCCACCTGTCGCCTCGCCCGCCGCGCGGCCGCCCTCCTCGTCTGGCGACAAAGCTTCGCCGCCAACGCCGAACGCGGAGAACTCACCACTCCACGAGGCGCCGACTCTCAAACCGTTGAGTTGGTGGGGGCAACTTCTCCTTGGTGCGTACGGTCTGTTCTTCCTCTATCTGTTCGCGCGGCTGGCCTTCCCCGCAGTGCTTTCCTCTCTGCATCTGCAAGGCTTTCTCGAGCCGCGGACGTTGCCCGAGGCGATGAAGCAAGGCCTGTTTGTACGCATCGTCGATGCGATCTCAAAGCTTTCGATTCCCTTCTTATTGTCCGCCTTTCCGCTCTACGCGATCCTGCGTCGGGTGAAAGTTTATGAGGAATTCGTCGAGGGCGCGAAGGAGGGGTTCGATGTCGGCATCCGGATCATTCCGTACCTGGTCGCGATCCTGGTCGCGATTGGCATGTTCCGCGCCGCGGGGGGCATCGCTCTGTTAAGCAATCTGTTGCGGCCGCTGATGCTCGCGGTCGGATTCCCGCCGGACCTTTTGCCTCTGGTGCTGATGCGTCCGCTGAGCGGCAGCGGCACGCTTGGCACCTTCGCCGAACTCGTGAAACAATGCGGGCCCGACAGCCTGGTCACCCGCATGGGCGGCACGATTTATGGCAGCACCGAGACCACGTTTTACGTGCTGGCCGTTTATTTCGGCTCCGTCGCCGTGAAGCGGACCCGCTACGCCGTGCTGGCCGGCCTAACCGCAGACTTCGTCGGGGTGGTCGCCTCGGTCATTGTTTGCCGCCTGGTTTTCGGTTAGGGGCGCGCGATTCCAATCCCGTGAGGACTTTATTGAGCGCTACATATTTCACGAAGCGTGTGGAGTGCGTGCAGCTTGCTGGCGCTTTCGTATGGGAGGTAGTTGGTCGGCTCAAAAGCGGCGGAGGACTGCCGCCCCCCAAAAAAACCCGGTGGGCGGATGAGCGAACAACAGCACGCGCTTGCGTTTTGGAGTGCGGCAGTCCTCTGCCGCTTTCCGTCCGCAAAACCGATGACCGACGATTCGGATCGCCCTCGTACGCCGGCTGCGGCTCGCCATTACTCGTTGTCTGTGGCACGCTAGTCCCAACGAATCGGCAGCGAAACCGGACGAGGCGACTGGTCATTCTGCTGCTTGCTGGGCTCTTGCTCTTCATCATGCTGCGTTGGTTTGAATATAGCCAGGTCTATCACCCGAGCCGGACCCTGGATGCCGCAGGGTCGGAACTGAACCGGCCCTTCGAAGATGTTTTTTTCGAGGCGGCAGACGGCATAAAAGTGAACGGCTGGTTCTTCCCGGCCGATACGAACTCGCCGCGCGCGTCTTTGGTAGTACTGGTTTGCCACGGCAATGCGGGCAATATCAGTCATCGCCTCGATCTGTGTCGGGCCCTGCTGGCCACTGGCGTCAATGTTTTCCTCTTTGATTATCGCGGCTACGGCCGGAGCGAGGGCCGGCCGAGCGAAAAAGGAACTTATCGCGATGCTGAAGCGGCGTATCAGTGGCTGCAAGGAAAGGGATTCGCCGGCACCAACATCGTCGCCTACGGCGAGTCGTTGGGCGGCGGCGTTGCGGCCGAGCTCGCGCTCCGCCAGCCGGTCGGCGGCCTGATCCTCAGAAGCACCTTCACCAGCATCCCGGACCTCGGCGCGGAACTGTTTCCCTGGCTGCCGGTCCGCTGGCTTGCGTCCATTCGTTATGACACCTGCCGCAAGCTGCCGCGGTTGAAGAACCCTGTCCTGGTGATGCACAGCCGCGCGGACGAGTTGGTCGGCTTCCGGCACGGCGAAAGGAACTTCGCCGCGGCCAACGAACCCAAACTCTTCTGGGAGCTAAGCGGAATGCATAACGACTCCGTCGCCGACCTGGAACATTTCATCGCCGGCATGCAGAAATTCTTGGACGTCGTCGAAACCGCGCGTGCTCGGACAAGGGCGGCAGGCCGTTAATAGCTGCTACTGCTCCGCCGCCACCCCCAGCATCATAGCAAAACAGCCTCACCCATCGGCCTCCTCCCATTCATTCTGTATTAATCATTCTGCCCGGTGCCTGATGATCCTGTCTTACCCCAGCCAAACGTCCATTTGCCAAAGCCGTGGCTTCTGGTAATCGTATTTAGTGCACTTTTTTGTCCAACGCAGCGATTTGCGCGACCTTTATGATAAAGTTGCCGCGGGCGAACGTCTCTCTGAAGCCGATGCCCTGCGGCTTTTCGAAAGCAAGGACCTGAATACGGTTGGCGCCATCGCGGACCTGGCGCGCCAGCGCAAAGTGGGCAACCGCGCCAGTTACATCATCAACCGATATATCAACTACTCGAACTACTGCATCCTGAGCTGCCAATTCTGCGCGTTTGCAAGGAAGAAACGAGACGCGGATGGGTTTCAGTTCAGCATCGAGGAGATTGTCCAGAAGGCCCGCGAGGCCCTGCATCTTGGCATCACTGAACTGCACATTGTCGGCGGGCTTCACCCTTCACTGCCCTTCAGTTACTACACCGGCTTGCTCAAGGCCTTGCGAGAGCTGGATGCTCGCCTGCAGTTGAAATGCTTCACCGCCATCGAAATCCTGCATTTGGCCTGGCTCGCCAAAAAATCGGTGGCCGAAACGCTGAACGAGTTGAAATCCGCCGGGCTGGATTCGCTGACCGGCGGCGGCGCGGAGATTTTTCGGCCGGAAATTCGCTCCGCCATCGCGCGCGGCAAGGAATCCGCGGAAGAATTCCTGGACGTGCATCGCACCTGGCACCGGATGGGCGGGCGCAGCACCTGCACCATGCTCTACGGACATGTCGAATCGTTGGCCGACCGCGTGGACCATTTGCGCCGGCTCCGGGAGCTCCAGGACGAAACGCGCGGTTTTGTCGGGTTTGTTCCGCTGCCTTACCACGCGGACAACAACCTCATCCCGGTGGAGCACGGGCCGACCGGTTTCGATACCCTGCGCACCATCGCCGTCAGCCGCATCTTCCTCGATAACTTCGAACACGTGACGGCCTATTGGGTCGCCACCGGCGTGAAGCTCGCTCAGGTCGCCCTGAGCTATGGCGCGGATGACCTCCATGGCACCATTTTGGAGGAGTACATCTTCCATATGGCCGGCGCGCAATCGCCCCAGGTCCAAACCGAGGCCGCCATGCTCAAAGCCATCCGCGAGGCGGGCCGAACCCCGGTTCAGCGGAACACTTTTTACGAGCCCATCAAGGTATGGGACGGACCCTCCGTGCCCGCTGACCCGCAGCCCCAGAACGGGCCTTCGAGCCTGCTCGAAGGGAACTTCGCCACCGCGTGAGTTCGACAACGTTTGACGACTCAGCCTCTTCGGCGGTAAGCTCTGGCGCGAGAGAAAACCCTGACGATGCACGGCAATAACAACTCCAAACTTCGCATGGCTCCGCCGCAATCGGCCGAGGACTTGTCGCACCGGCTTGAACGAGAGCAGCGCGCCACCAATCTCCAGCGCGAGAGCAATCTCGAAAAATCCCTCGCCCCCTTCCGGGTCGGCTCGGTCGGCTACCTTAACGCCGTGCCGCTGACCCGCGGCCTCGAGGAACAAGTCATTTTCGCGACCCCATCGAAGCTGGCTGAAATGCTCCGTTGCGACGAACTGGATGCCGCGCTCGTCAGCGTCGTCGAGGTCCTGCTCAACGATCGCTACGATATCCTGGACGGCATCGCCATCGCCTCGCTGGGCGAAGTCAAAAGCGTTCTGGTAGCGCACCGACGCCCGCTGGAAGAGGCGCGCGAAATCTTCTGCGACCCCGCCTCGCTGACCAGCATTCAGCTTGCCCGCGTGCTGCTTGCCGAGCGCGGCCTTAAACCGGAGTTTAAACCGCTGCCCAGCTATGATTTTGCCGCTCTGCCGGATTACGCGCTGTTGATCGGCGACCGCGCGCTCGATTTGCTGCTCGGAAAACGCGAGCACGAAATCTGGGATCTCGGCGCCGCCTGGTATGAAATGACCTCCCTGCCCTTCGTTTATGCTGTCTGGGCTTTGCGCCGAGGCATCGAGAACTCGGCCCTTCGCCGGCACCTCCGTGAAGCGCGGGACTTCGGCCTCGACACCCTGGACCACATCATCGCCAGTCGGACCGACTACGACTACGATTTTCGCAAGGATTACCTGGGCTGGCACATTCACTTCCATCTCGGCACGGATGAGAAACGCGGCCTCACACGCTTCATGGAGCTGCTGCACAAACACGGCGCCGGCCCGGTGTTCCAGCCCAGCTTCGTCATTTAGCGGGACGTTCTCCGGCGCATAAGAAGCCAACCGGGAAGACGGCTGCTGGTTCGCCTCGGGCACGCGAAATCCGTGGGGTTCATTCTTTTCGTCGGCCTCAATGCGCCTGACTCCCTTGAGCAACAGGAGGAGAACGAGAGAGGATGCCCCGAACTCTGGTTGCCGCTTTCCGCCACTCTGCCTGTGCGATTGAGCCTGAGCGGTTGACCAAGCACACCGCCAACTCGGCGAGGCCTTATTCCCGGTTTTCCTCGCCGCCGCCCTTGTGGTAGGTTCCGACCTGGCTTTATGAATTACTGCGACAAACAGTTTGCGCCGGACGTTCACTCCAGAAAAACCTTCGGCAGTTCCGGCCGCCTCAAGAACGTTCTCCTAATTGGGATTGGCGGGTCAGGTTTCTGTTCGCAATTTGTTTCTCAAGCGTTGCAGCACGCCGCAACCGACAAGTTTGAACTGCATTTCCGGGACAGCGCAGACCCGGACGATATTGGCAATGTGTTGTCGTACATTCTGGCCGGATTCGGTGAGACTCTAACCGCAGTCGTCTCCGAATCTGGCGGTGCCAAAGAAACTCCACATTGCGCACTCGAAACCAAAGCCGCGGACAAGAAGGCTAATCCCAGCTTCGTCGGGCACGCGGTCGCCGTAACCAGTCAAGACAGCGCGTTGGATAAACTCGCAGCTGGACGAGGCTGGTTGCAGCGGTTTCCTTTGTGGGACCGGGTGGTCGTAAGGACTAGCGAACTCTCAGCGGTAGGCGTGCTTCCGGCCGCACCTCTGTGCCTGAACATGGATTCGCTCCGGGCGGCCGGGGCCCAAGGCATGGGATGAACTGACACGTGCCCAAATAGCGAATTAACTAACACAGCAACTCAAGCAGCATTCATGCGGTAATGCATTCATCGGTAACGATACATTGGCTAAAAACATGGCTATTCTGCGATATAGAGACCTTTTTCAGCTCTTTTCCAACTACCTTCAGCATGTGGTTATGGTATCTGTTGATAAACAACTCGATTTGGATGGCAAGGCGGTAAACCGTAAGGTTGGTTTGCATGTCAGCTTGGATAACGTTAACGTATATCATAAACCCTGTGTACAACCCTTTAAGAAGGTCGATTCAGCCATAATTGAAATGTTGTTAATAATACATGAGTATTTTACTAAGAATACTAACCATTCATTTGCCGATCCGCAAATCTCAAATGTAATCGGAAAGCTTGCTAGCGTAGAAACGGTGCTCAAGAATTGCGACTACTTGTCCGTGGACCACAAACAACGGCTTGATAAGGCTGCGCCAGATTCCTCTGCGCTAACATATTACGGTACAATAAAGTCATAGCGGAATGTTCGTTTGCCCTAAGAGGTACGATGTAATTGTCCTTGGTGCCGGCCACGCAGGCGTTGAGGCTGCACTAGCTGCCGCCCGTATGGGATGCCAGACCCTGTTGCTAACAATCAATGCCGACACCGTTGGCCAGATGTCATGCAACCCTGCGATCGGTGGGTTGGCGAAAGGACATTTGGCTCGTGAGATTGACGCTCTTGGTGGCGAGATGGGAAAGGCAACGGACATGACGGGGCTCCAGTTCAGGATGCTCAACACCAAGAAAGGTCCCGCCGTTTGGGCACCCCGTGCCCAGTGCGATAAAAAGGCGTACCAGTTCAGGCTCAAATGGGTTTGCGAGCGCGAGCAAAACCTGGATCTGCGCCAGGGTCAATGCGTCAGATTATTGCACAGGGACGGTGAGATACGCGGTGTGGAAACAGCGCTGGAGGTCCAATACGAATCCACGACTGTAGTTGTTACAACTGGAACGTTCCTGAAGGGGTTGATGCACATTGGCCTGAACCGACAGCCAGGAGGGCGCTCTGGGGAAGCCGAGGTGGCTGGGTTGTCGGGCTCCCTCCGTGAAATAGGTTTGGAGCTGGGCCGGCTCAAAACAGGAACTCCTCCTCGGTTGCTGCGGCGCTCCATTGATTTTTCAAAGACGGAGGTCCAGCATGGGGACGAGCCGGTTCCATTTTTTACTTATTGGAAAGACGATTTGTTCCACGTGGAACAGGATGGGCCTGAGAACGACACCAACGCATTGCCTCACGATTCACTTCCAAAAAACAATAGTCGGGAATGGAGTTTTGGGCAGGACGCGAAAAAGGCGCCTGTGTTCCACGTGGAACATTTGGAAGCAAGGCGTAGCCACGGAACGTACCCGCGTGGCTCGATTCTGGAGCGACTTAACGGCCAGTTACCCTGCTACATTACTTATACCACAAAAGATACTGCAAGAATCATTCGCGAAAACCTGCACAAGTCACCACTTTATTCTGGTGTCATTGAGGGGGTCGGGCCAAGGTATTGCCCGTCAATTGAGGACAAGATCGTTAAGTTCCCGGAAAAAGAGCGCCAACAAATCTTCCTCGAACCTGAAGGGATTGCAACCGACGAAATCTACGTTAACGGCTTTTCGACGTCCCTGCCTCTCGAGGTCCAGTTCGACCTGGTCAGAACTATCATCGGCTGCGAAAACGCCGAGATTCTTCGCCCTGCGTATGCCGTCGAGTATGACTTCGCATTCCCAACCCAGGTGCAGCCGTCGTTGGAAACCAAGGTCTGCCGGAACCTTTACCTGGCCGGTCAAATCAACGGAACGTCAGGCTATGAAGAGGCGGCCGCCCAAGGCCTGATGGCTGGCATCAACGCCGCCCGGAGAGTCCGCGGGCTTCAACCTCTCGTGCTGAGACGCGACGAGGCCTATATCGGCGTGCTAATTGATGACCTCGTCACCAAAGGCACGGTTGAGCCGTATCGCATGTTCACCTCTCGCGCCGAATACCGCCTTTTGTTGCGCCAGGACAACGCCGACCTTCGCCTTTCGCGAATTGGCTACGAGATTGGACTCTTGCCCGAGCGTAATTTCCGCAAGTTCGAATCCAAACAGCAGGCTATTCACGCGGAAATCGAAAGACTCGAACAAACCCGGCGCGGCGGCGAAACGCTGGCGCAATTGCTCCGCCGTCCTGAAAATAGTTACACTGATATTATTAATGATAACTCATTAAATAAAGAGATTACACAACAGGTCGAGATCCACCTCAAGTACGCCGGCTACATCGCCCGCCAGGAAACCGAAGTCGCCAAATTCAAAGACCTCGAAGCCAAGCAAATTCCGGACCGCTTCGATTACTCCAGCGTCCCCAGCCTCCGGCCCGAGGCGCGCCAAAAGCTTTTGCAGGTTCGTCCCGCAACTGTCGGCCAGGCCGCGCGCATCTCCGGAGTGTCGCCGGCCGATATCGGCATGCTCTTGGTCTGGCTCAAACGCGGGGCGTAACTCGGCGCGCGCTACCGCTTGACCCGGCTCAAAGATCGCTCGTACACTGCGCCTCGCTCGAAAATGAAAGTCTTACTCACAGTCCTGGCGGCAGGCTCGCTTTTCGCCGGTTCCCGGCCTGTCCGGGCCGAGTTGGCCAACGGAATCATGTCGGTCGTGGATGACGCGGTGATCACCTATCACGAAGTCACTACGCTGAACGAGCCGACTTACGAGGCGCTGGTGCGCCAATACCGGAACGATCCGGACATGCTCGAGAAGCACCTCAGCCAGGTCCGCAAGGACAGCCTGGACACTCTGGTGAAGCGGCAGTTGATCCTCCACGATTTCAAAACGGCGGGCTATAGCCTGCCCGAGAGTGTGATCAATGATTTGGTAGCGGAGCGGATCAAGCAGGATTTCGGCGACCGGGCAACCCTTACCAAGACCCTTGATGCGCGCGGCATGACCCTCGATAAGTTTCGGCAACAGGTCCGGGAGCGGTTCATCGTCGAGCAACTGCGCCTGAAGAACGTTTCTTCGGAGATCATTATTTCGCCGCATAAGATCGAGGCCTACTACCAGGTCCACCGGGACGAGTTCAAAGTCGAGGACGAGGTCAAGCTGCGGGTGATCGTCCTGAAGGCGTCGGAGGATACGAACGCGCCTCCAGCGGAAAAGCTGGCTGAGGAAATCTTAACGAAGCTTAAAGAGGGCGCTTCGTTCGCCGAAATGGCAACGCTTTACTCGCAAGGGTCGCAGCGCGCTGAAGGTGGCGCCTGGAAGTGGTACAAGAAAAATGAACTGACCAAGGGCCTGGGGGATATAGCAAATTCGATCACGGTCGGGAAGTTCAGCGGAGTGTTCAGCCGCACTTCTGGCGATGATTACTGGGTCTACCTCTATGAGCAAGGCCAACCCGTCGTCGGGAGGCATTACGGTGTTGATTCGGAAACCAAGAACGAAAAACTGCTGGAAGAACGGAAGTTCTCGGACGCGTCCGCGTTCGCCAGCCTGCCGCCTCCCCAGGAGTTTTACCTCATGCTGGTAGAAGATACGCGCCCGGCGCATTTCAGCGCCTTGAGCGAAGTGCGCGAAGAGATCGAAAAGAACCTGTTGCTCGGAGAACGGAACCGCCTCGAGGACCAATGGATTGAGCGGCTTCGAAAAAAGACCTTCGTCCGGACGTTCTTCTGATCGCGCCAGGGGATGCGGGACGTGATGCGTGAACCATGACGCCTGATACTTGTCACTCGACACTTGGGACATGAATCCGCTCCGGATCGGCCTTTCCCTTGGCGATGTCACCGGCATCGGCCCTGAGGTGACTCTCAAGGCGCTGGCGCTCGAGCCCTCCACGGACCAGACCCGTTATGTTATCATTGGAGATGCAGAGCACGCGCGGGACTTGAACCGACGGCTCGGCTTGAATCTTTCGCTGGAGACTTCCCGGGGCGGTGGTCAGCCGGAGCGGATGCTGGTCCTTAGCCCGCTGTCCCAAGCCCTGCCAAAGGACTTGGCACCGGCCGCGCCTGAGGCCGCGCGTGCCGCCGTCGCCTGGGTGAGAAAAGGAGCGGAACTTTGTCTGAGTGGGGAGTTGGACGCAGTTGTGACCGCGCCTGTAAACAAAGAGGCGATCGTTCGTTCAGGGCTCCCGTTCGTTGGCCAGACCGAGCTGCTCTCCGAAATCGCGGGGACGCGCCGGACGGCGATGATGTTGCTAGGTCAGGACGACCGGGGCCGCTGGCTGCGGGTTGCGTTGGCCACGACACACCTTCCGTTAAAGCGCGTTGCCGAGGCCCTGACCGCAGACAAGGTCGCGACGGTCATCGAGTTGGCCGCGACGGCGTGCCGCGCGCTGGTGCTCAGGCGCGCGCGCATCGGCGTTTGCGGCTTGAACCCGCACGCCGGAGAGGGCGGCGAGATGGGCACTGAGGAAATCACCACCCTTGCTCCGGCTGTGCAAGCGGCCCAGCGCCGTGGAATTGATGCGGTCGGCCCGTTGAGCGCGGACTCTTTATTCTATTATGCCTATCGGGGGGATTACGACGCCGTCGTTGCGATGTATCATGACCAGGGCCTCGCGCCTCTCAAAATGGTCGCGTTCGAGCAGGGCATCAACTGGACCCTCGGCCTGCCTTTTATACGGACTTCGCCAGACCATGGCACTGCATATGACATCGCCGGCCAGGGCAAGGCGAACCCATCAAGCATGCTCGCCGCGCTTCGGCTGGCCAAACAGCTGGCGCGGCGAAGGGGGCAGTTGAGCAAACCTGACGGCTGTTAGCCTTGCCGCCGCGCGATCAGGTAAGCGGACCACCCGAGCCAATGGATGCGCGCGGTGAATTTTTTACGACTCGCCGGGAGGAACCAGAATATCAGGTAGGCCGCCGCAAAAATCCAGTTGCGCGAGATCCCGCTCGCTTCAATTCTGAATCCTTGGCCGCGGAGTTCCTGCGCCAAGGCGCCAATCGCCACCGGCTGCACATGCGTGGGATCATCCCAAAAGTTGAGCGTAAACGTCCCCGCCGCGGCGCCCCGCGGGCTGGGGAGGGTCAGCGACCGGGGGTGCGGCGTCTCGAAATAAACGCGCGCTCCGGGTTTCAGCAAACGAGCTACTTCGTTCCGCAACCGCGTGTGGTCCCGTAGATGCTCGACCAGGTGCATGCACGTGATCGCGTCCACAGACGCATCCGGCCAGCGCAACTGGTCCTTCTCCAAATCGGCGCGCTGGAACTGACAAGCGGGAGGGTATCGTTCGGGAGAGCCCGCGAGGTCCACGGCCAACAGGCGAAGGTCGGGGCGTAGCTCGCCAATATGCCTGAGGGTCTCGCCGTCAGAGGAGCCCAGGTCCAGTAAAGTGCCGCCGTGCGGGACCCCTGCCACGAATCTGGCGCGTGTGTCGAGCCACGCACAATGCCGCAGGTAGCTCCAGTTCATGGATACTATTACTTGCTGCCCGGTTTGACTGCTGGCAGCGCGGATAGGTCGGCCGGCAGCCGCGCCGCGTCAAACGTTTCTACGTTCATCTTCAACAGACTGACCGTCGGCATGCCAAAACTGACGCCGCCACCAGAGCGATCCACCGCGACGGCCACTCCAACCACTTGGCCGCCATGGCCGCGAACAATATCGATAGTTTCCTGCACTCGGCCGCCTTTCGTTACGACATCTTCGACAATCAAAGTTTTTTCTCCGGGAAAAATCTGGAAGCCCCGCCGCAGCGCCAGTCGGCCCTCCTCCTTCTCCACAAAAATGAACCTCAACCCGAGTTGGCGCGCGACTTCCTGGCCCAGCACCAGCCCTCCCATCGCCGGCGATACCACTGTCACCGCGCCGAGCGACTGCACCTTCCGCACCAGTTCCGCGCCGAGCTTCGCCACGACCGGCATCTGCTGCAAAGCCAGCGCGCACTGAAAGTACTGCCGGCTGTGCAGGCCGCTCCTCAGAAGAAAATGACCTTCCAACAACGCCCCCGTGTCGCGAAATACCTGCAGGATCTCATGCTCGGTCATCGGGCAAGGGTAGGGTGGCGGGGAAAAAGTGACAAGAATGATAACCCCAGAGCCAGGAATCTGTGTCCCTCGGCGTTCATCTGTGATTAAACTTCGGCTATGCCGAAATGGTGCAAGACGATCATCGCTGTGGGCTTGTTGCCGGTTTGCGTCGGCGCCGCCGAAGCGCTGGGCCGCGTGCTGCGCGCCAGCGGCCAGGCCGACACCATCTGGGTAGCGGCGCTGTCCGGGGCGGCTTGCTGGGTGGTGATCTATGTGCTGCTGCCGAAGCCGATGTGGGTTTATGTCTTCGGCCATGAACTGACCCATGCGCTCTGGACCTGGCTGTTTGGCGGTCGGGTCAGGAGGTTCAAAGTTTCCGCCACCGGCGGCCAGGTGGTGGTCACGAAGAACAATTTCCTTATCGCGCTGGCGCCTTACTTCTTTCCATTATACGCGGTGCTGGTGATGGCAGTCTTCGCCGCCGGCCAATCGCTTTGGCACTGGCACCGGTACGTCTTTTGGTTTCACCTGCTGCTCGGGGCCGCATATGCGTTTCACGTGACGCTGACGTGGCACATCTTGAAAAGCAGCCAGTCGGACATCACCGACCAGGGCTACCTCTTTTCGGCAGTGGTGATCTTCCTGGGCAATACCGGCGCGCTGTTGGTAGGCATACCGTTGCTGACGTCGCGCGTTGACGTCCTGACCGCCTTGCGCTGGTGGGCTTCGGCCACAAGTGAGGCATTCCTTTGGCTGGCGAAACTTTGCCGAATTTGACGACGCACTTATGTCTTGAAATGCACCGTCAATTCAGGCGAAATGCACCAGCGGAATGATTCCGACGCTATGGATTTAGGCGATATTCTCACGACTGAGCAGATCCTTACCGACTTGCGGGCCACCAACCGCTGGGAGGCCATTGACGAGCTGATTAACAATCTGGTGACGACCGGCAAAATCAAGGCGGAGCATCAGGAAGCCATCGCCGCGGTCGTCAAGAAGCGCGAGTCCTCCATGAGCACGGGCATCGGCTTCGGCATCGGCATCCCTCATGCCTCCACGGACCTCATTTACGAAGTCGTCGGCGCGCTGGGCCGCTCGAAGCGAGGGGTTAACTTCGATGCCCTGGATAATCAGCCTGTAAACCTCGTCATGCTTTTTCTCGTCCCACAAGGCCAGTTTCAAAAACACCTGCACACTCTCGCCAACATCGCCAAGCTTCTCCACAGAGCCGACTTTCGCCAGGCTCTCGAACAAGCCCCCGATGGCCAGGCGATGCTTGGAATCATACGCGACCAGGCCAAAAAGTAAGTCGAGACGACTTACTGCCGTTAAACAAGTCAGGGAAGAACACGGTGCTCCCCAGCAAACTCCTCGAACAACGCCTGCAAGCTGCAGTCCGGGCCGTCCTGCCGGCCGCCGACACTGCGGCTGTCCTGGTGCGTCCTTGCCCTGACCCGAAATTCGGCGATTACCAGACCAACGCGCTCATGAGCCTGGCGAAGTCCCGGAAAACGAACCCGAGGCATTTGGCCGCCGCCGTCCTCGCACAACTCAACGTCGCCGATTTATGTGAAAAGGTCGAGATCGCCGGGGCAGGCTTCTTAAATTTTCGGCTGCAGAGCGCCGCGCTGGCCCAGGCTCTCGCAGCCGCAAGCCGCGGTGAGCACCTCTTCTTCGAAAAGACCGGTCAGCCGCGGACGGTTGTCATTGATTTCAGCTCGCCGAATGTCGCCAAACCGATGCACGTCGGCCACATCCGCTCGACCATCCTGGGCGATGCTCTCGCCCGCGCCCTCCGGTCTCTGGGTCACCGAGTGATTAGCGACAATCATATCGGTGACTGGGGTACGCAGTTCGGCATGCTGCTCGTCGCGTGGAAAACCCTGCTAAACCAAGAAAGTCTCAAGGCCGACCCCCTGGCGGAAATGGAGCGCATTTACAAGCTGGTCAGCAGCAGGTGCGACTCAGAGAAAACCGGGTTCGAGCCGGAAACGCTGGAGGGTGCCCGCGCCGAGCTCGTCAAGCTCCAGGCTGGCGACGCGGAAAATCTTGGTATTTGGCGGGAAATGATCCGCCTCTCGCAAGCGCAGTTCGAAACCATTTACGGGCGGCTCGGTGTAAAGTTCGATTACACCCTGGGCGAGAGTTTTTATAACCGGAAGCTCAAGGCTCTTGTGAGTGACTTGATGCAACGAGGGATCGCAAAGGAAAGCCGCGGCGCCAAGGCGATTCTCTCGGATGGCTCTCTGCCTCCCAAAGAAGACCCCTTTCTCATCCAAAAGGAGGGCGAGTGGCTCGCCAACCCGTTCATTATCCAAAAACAGGATGGGGGGTTCAATTACGCGACCACTGACCTTGCGACGCTGGCCCACCGCCTCGATGCCTGGCACGCCGACGATATCATTTATGTGACCGATGGCCGCCAACAACTTCATTTTCGCCAATTGTTTGCGGCGTTCCGCCGCTGGCGCCCCGACTCAAAAACCAGGCTGGCGCACGTGTGGTTCGGCTCGATTCTAGGTGAGGACGGTAAACCCTTCAAAACGCGTTCCGGCGAGACGGTGCGGCTTGCCGAGTTGCTTGATGAAGCCGAGGAGCGCGCCCTCAAGGTTGTGTCGGAAAAGAGCCCTGAACTGTCAGAACCGGAGCGGCGCGAAATCGCACGGGTGGTCGGCATTGGCGCGGTCAAATACGCCGACCTGCTTCCCAACCGCCAGAGCGATTACGTTTTTAGTTGGGATAAGCTCCTCGCCCTCAACGGCAACACCGCGCCGTACTTACAGTATGCTTACACTCGCATCCGGAGTATCTTCCGCAAAGGCGGCGTGGCAGCCGACGCGGTCGGCTTGAGCAGCGCGGACGTGAAACTCGCCACCCCTCAAGAAATTGCTTTAGGGAAGCACTTGTTGAACTTCGGGTTGGTGCTGGAAGCAATAGCTGAAGAATACCGGCCAAACTTCCTGTGTAACTACCTGTATGAACTGGCCGGATACTTTACCACTTTCTACGAGAGCTGTCCTGTGCTGAAGTCTGAACCGGAAGTGCGTGCCAGCAGATTGGTGCTGTGCGACCTCACTGCACAGGTTCTCAAACAAGGTCTCGGTGTTCTCGGCATCGAAACTGTGGAGGTAATGTAGAATCGCCTCGCGCCCGTTCCAACGTTTTGACCTCCCTCAACTCAACTCAAACGCATTGGCATTACCACGTATAGGAACGGCCCATTAATTTTGAGGACTCCGGGACTCAACTCATCGATCAATTCTAGAAAAACTTCGTCATTCACCAGAGCGTTTAGTGGGTCGATCATATATTTTGGGTTGAACGCGATCGCGATATCGGGTCCCTTGTAATTGATAGCGAGGGTTTCCTTTGCTTCCCCTACTTCCGGAGAGTTGGCGGTGATCTCCAGCTTGTTCTTGCCAAAACTCATCTTAACCGAATTGGCTTTTTCGCTGGTCATGATCTCTGCTCGGCGCAACGCATGCAGGAACACCTCCCGCTCCAGAGCAACCCTCTCCTTTGTTTCTGATGGAATGACCTGGCGGTAATTAGGATAATTTCCCTCGATGAGTTTTGTTACAATCAGAACCGCCGATCCCTTTTCATCCTTTAACGTGAACGACGCCTGATTCTCCGCATACCTCACTTCCACCTCGCCTTTGTCTAATAGCAAGCGGTTCAGCTCATTGACAGTTTTCGCGGGCACAATAAACTCGCCCTGACTCTTTTCCGACACATCCAATTCCTCGTCCACCAAGGCCAACCGCCGACCGTCGGTCGCTACCATCGTCATTTTGTGGTCTTTTAGACTAATAAAAATTCCATTCAGCACATAGCGCGATTCATCCATTGAAATCGCGAAGGAAGTCTTTTTCATCATCCCTTTCAGCGTTTCCTGCGGCAGCACAACTTTTTTATCCTCCTTGAACTTCGGGATAGGGGGAAATTCATCCGCGCTCAGGCCGTTGATTTTATAAAATGAAGACCCCGAACGGATAGCACACACATTCTTATCGTCCACTTCAAGGTCGATTTCCGAATTGCTCAGTTCCCTCACAATTCCAAACAGCCTTTTCACCGGAACCGTTGAGGCGCCGGGTTTTTTAACCTTCGCCTCCACGCCACAGGAAATCGTCACATCCAAATCCGTAGCAGTCAATTCAAGCCGATCATTTTCCGCGCGCAACAACACGTTGGAAAGAATGGGCAAAGTCGTGCGCGTGCTGACCACATTCTGCACCGCCTGCAGCCCATTGATGATTTGCTCCTTCGAGATGGTCAGGTTCATTGCGTGCTTAATAGATTTCTTTTCTTCTCTAAACTATTATTCGTATTAAGGGCTGTGAATAAGGCGAACAACCCGCCCTGTCAAGGGTACGCCAACGACTTACAACAGCACGAAACCCTAAAATTGAAAAGAACGCCAGTGAAAAAACCAGAAAAGTAACTCTTGTTCGCCTTGCGCACAATTCATTCACTGGCCATCCCATGCTTATTAAGCGAGTTGTGCGCGGCGAATAACGCCCGGCAGGATCTCCTCCGCGTATTCAATTTCTTCCGACCTGGAGGCGCGGCCGAGTGAGAAACGGACCAGAGAATTGGCCAGCGCCGGTTCCAGGCCCAGCGCGCTCACTACGTGCGAAGGCTCCAGCGACCCCGCTGAGCAGGCTGACCCGCTCGAAGCACAAATACCTTCCATGTCCAAACCTGCCAGCAGGGCGATGCTGTCCGAGCCGTTTACCACGAACGACACCGTGTTGGCTAGGCGCGCTTCGTGCGGGCCAACCAGGCGGACGCCTTCCAGTCCCTGAACCAGACGAACTAGGCGTTCCGATAGTGGAAGAATCTTTTCACGGGCGAAGACGGGTTTGTGCACGAAGCGTTCCAGCGCCTCCACCAACCCGATAATGCCCGCCAGATTCTCCGTCCCGGCCCGCCGCTCATTTTCGTGTCCGCCTCCGAACAAAAGCGAGTCAGGATGCAGCGGCGACCTGATGAATAATGCCCCGACTCCCTTAGGACCGTGAATTTTGTGCGCACAGATCGAAACCAGGTCCGCCTTGAACTGGCGGATGTCGGCGAAAGGCTCTTTCCCGAACCATTGGACAGCATCCGTGTGAAATACTACTCCACGTTCATTACACATCGCTCCGAGTTCGGCAACCGGTTGGATCGTCCCAATCTCGTTGTTCGCCGCCATGATCGAAACCAGAATGGTGTCTGGCCGAAACGCCTTTTCCAGGGACACTCCAGATACCCGGCCGGCACCATCTACCGGCAGATAAGTCACCTTAAATCCTTCTTTTTTAGCTAGGTATTCGCAGCAATGCAGCACCGCGTGATGTTCTATGGAAGAAGTGATCAGGTGACGTCCCCTCGACTTCAAGAGCCGAGCCGTTCCGAAAATGGCCAGGTTTGCGCTTTCCGTTCCGCCGCTCGTGAAGACCACCTCGCTCGGTCTGCAGCCTAACACCCGCGCAGCGCGGTCCCGGGCGTCATCCAGCAGCGCTCGCGCCTCACGTCCAATGTGATGCACGCTGGACGGATTCCCCCAAATCTTCCCCAGAAACGGCAGCATAGCCTCACGCACGTCGGGATCCAAAGGCGTGGTCGCGTTGTAGTCGAAATAGACGGTCCTCATTGCTTGCCTTTCAGAGGAATCCAGCTGGTGGTTCACCTTTCTTCTCAAACCGGTCCTCCGTCCACAGGTCGGCGGTATTGGAGTAACCTCGAACTTCCCAAAAGCCCAAAACATCCCGGTCCAGGAAAGCGATATCACGAATGAACTTGGCCCCTTTCCAGGCGTAGCGCTTCGGGATAATCACTCTTGCCGGACCTCCATGCTCGATCGACAATGGATTGCCACTCCACTTGTGAGCAATCAACACGTCATCGTCCAGGCATGCCTGCAGCGGATTGTTCGTGGAATATCCGTCGTAGCTCTTAAAGAAGACGTGGGTCGCCTCAGGCTTGGGCTTTACCAGATCCGCAATGGTAAAGAAGGCAACACCTTCCCATTCCATTTCAAATTGGCTCCAAGTTGTGACACAATGAAAATCGCTCACGTCTTTGAACTGCGGGAGAGCCAGGAACTGTTGCCAGTTCAGGGTCACAGGATTCTGCACATGCCCGTGCAGCTTCGGCTCCCACTTGTCCAGCGGCACCTCCGGCCGAACTCCCAGGTCGAGCACAGGGAAATTGTGCACTTGGCGCTGTCCAGGCGGCAAACGGTCGATCGAGCGCGGGACTGTCCGTTGCTGACCCGCCATTTTACGAGCCCACCGCTCTTTGGCGGCAATGTAGGCGTCTTTCATCTCGGGTGAGTATAACGGGGATCGCTTAGCGGTTCATCACGAAATAATAGGAGTGGGTTGGCCAAATCCAGCATAACTTTAAAGGAAGGGCGCGCTGGCGACAGCGCGCCCTTCCTGAAAAGAGTTGGCCGGCGGGCCGGTTTTGCCTAGGTTCCTTCCATGTTCAAGCCGGCCGACTTGTTCGACCTCAGGCAGACAGAGCATGCCGCACTTTTTAAGGGCTGTGGCTACGCCTGGGAAGCGCTTAAAAAGATTCCTGAATATATCCTGGCCAATTTGCATGCCGGGTTGCACAACCGCTGCCACGGTGTGGCTTACATCGGGGAGCAGGTATTCATCGGCGAAGGCACGGTTATCGAAGACGGCGTAATGATCAAAGGCCCCGCCATCATCGGACGCAGCTGCGAGATTCGCCACAACGCCTATTTCCGCGAAAACGTCATTGTTGGTGACGACTGCATCGTCGGCAATTCCTGCGAGCTGAAAAATGCCTTTCTCTTTAATCACTCCGTCACGCCGCATTTCAATTACGTCGGTGACTCCATTCTCGGCTTCCACACACACCTTGGAGCCGGCGTGAAAATCTCCAATGTAAAGCTCATGCCCGGCAACATTCTTGTGGAGGTGGACGGCGTGCCGTTTGATACCGGCTTGAGAAAGTTCGGAGCCTTGGTAGGAGACCATGCCGAGATCGGCTGCAACGCGGTGCTAAACCCGGGCAGCATCATCGGCCGTGGCTCGGTTCTTTACCCAAACACCAACTGGCGGGGCATCCTGCCGGCGAACATGCTCGTGAAAAACAAAGTTTCCCAGGAAGTCATCGTTCGCCGCGTGCGCGAAAGCTGATCCGGCGTCCGCGATGATCAGCGTTCTCGATTCCGAGCCGGCGGGTTCCCGCCCTGATCTCCTTCAGCAGGTCGAGCAGCTCTTTTCGCTCACCGGTCAGCTGTCACGTTCCAAAAACTTCGAGTTTCGCCCTCAGCAGCAGCAGATGGCCGTCGCTGTCACACGCGCGCTACAGAACCGGGAACACTTGGCCGTGGAGGCCGGCACCGGGGTCGGGAAAAGCCTTGCTTATCTAGTTCCGGCAATCCTTTACGCGGTGACGAACAAGAAGAAGGCCGTTATCTCGACGCACACGATCAACCTGCAGGAACAGCTCACGGAAAAGGACCTGCCGATGCTTAAGCAGATACTGCCGGTTGAGTTCACGTTCACGATGCTCAAAGGCCGGGGCAACTACCTCTGCACGCGCCGGCTCCAGAAAGCGATGCAGCAATCCGGCAACCTCTTCACCTCATCGGAAGCCGGCGAGCTGCAACGCATCTACGAATGGTCTAGAACGACCAAAGAAGGCAGCCTGTCGGATTTCGACGTCGAACCGGACCCGAAGGTGTGGACCCAGGTGTGCTCCGAGCGCGGGCTTTGCTCACCGAAAACCTGCGGCTACCAATCTGATTTTGCCAAACAGAACGAGCCTTGCTTTTTCCAGCGCGCCCGAAGCCGCATTCTCTCCTCTGATGTCTTGATCCTGAACCACACCCTTTTCTTCACTCTCTTGGGCGGTTTGGACGAAGAGCTCCAGGGCGGCATCCTGTTCCGCAACGACTTCGTCGTTTTTGACGAGGCGCACCAGATGGAGAACGTGGCTTCCAAACACATCGGGTTGAGCGTCTCCAGCGGCCAACTCCGTTACGCCTTGCAGCGCTTGTGGAATCCCCGAACCGAGAAAGGCCTCCTGGCGACCATGCGCCAGGGCGGCGCCGTCAAACTCGTCGCCGGTCTGCTGAAGGAAGGCGAGACCTTTTTCGGCAACGTCGAAGCCGCTTGCGAAGAAGTTCATCACGACCAGAAGCAGGCCAGCCTTGCTGCGGGTGCAAACGCCCCCGTCCGCCGGCGCGAATGGACCGAGCTGCGCATCCACGAGCCGGAATTGGTCCCGGACAACGTGACACTCCCGATTCAACGGCTCCGCGAAGCGGTGAGCGATCTGATTAAAATGACCGCAGACAAGGAGCTTGGCCAGGAGTTGCAGGAATGCAATCGCCGGCTGGTCGAGTTGCGCGAAGAGGTGCGCATGTTCCTGGAGCAAAGCGCGGAGCAGCATGTCTATTGGGTCGAGCGCAGCGGCAAGGCGCAGCGGACCATTTCGCTTAATGCCGCGCCGGTCAACGTCGCGGAGTTTTTGCGCCGCCGCCTCTTCGGCAGCGCCACCTCGGTGATCATGACCAGCGCGACGCTTTCCGTCTCTGGCGCGCCCCAAGCCGCGTCGGCTGCCGACCCGTCAACCGAGCCGGCCTCGCGCAAAACTGAGCGCGCTCCCACGCGCGCGACTAACGGTCTGAACTACTTCGCGCACCGCGTCGGCGCCGAGGCCGCCACCCTGCTGCAGGTGGGCACACCTTTCGACTACGAGCGCCAAATGAGATTGTTTGTGGTGCGCAAAATGCCCGACCCGCGCGCGGACGACTATCGTGACTCGCTCATCCACTGGATCGAGCATTTTGTCCGGATGACCCACGGCAAAGCGTTTGTCCTGTTCACTAACTTTAAGCTGATGCTGGAAACTGGCGAGCGAATGCAGCCCTTTTTCGACAAATTAGGGTTGGCCTCTTTCGTTCAAGGCACCGGCACGCCCCGCTCGCTCATGCTGGAAAAGTTCAAGGACGATGTGAATTCCGTGTTGTTCGGCACCGACAGCTTTTGGCAAGGAGTCGATGTGCCCGGCGAAGCGCTGTCGAATGTGATCATCACTCGGCTGCCGTTTGCCGTGCCTGACCATCCGCTCATCGAAGCGCGCATCGAGGCCATCGAGGCCCGGGGCGGTGATTCATTCCGCGAGTTCTCGTTACCTGAGGCCATCCTCAAATTCCGCCAGGGAGTTGGTCGGCTCATCCGCACGAAGAGCGACACGGGGATCATCGTCGTGCTGGACAACCGCATCCTGGCGAAGCAATACGGCCGCGCCTTCCTTGATTCCCTTCCGAAGTGCCCTATGGAGGTGGTATAAACAATTTACCACACCTCCACCGGCCCTTTAGGGACGGGAATTTGTTGGCGACCCGCCAGGCCGGGCTCGGCCATGAACGAAGCCACCAGCGGCGGCGGACGAAACCGTGGCTTCAACTCGCCGTTGTCGTCCACGAACTGGGACCGCCAACGGCGATACTCAGCTAAGATTTCGTGAAACTCGGACCGGCTGGACAGCCGCACCACGCGCTTGTTGAATTCGTTGGCGGGGCCGAATCGCTTCGCGTACCAGGGCGCCACCTTACGGAACATCCGGCAGCCGTGCTCTTCCCCAAAAACCTCGATCATTAAACCCAAGTGGCGGCCCATCACCCGCACGCGCTCCTCAAAACCTGGCTCGGGCGGCAATTCTTCCGCGCGCAGGTAATGCAGCGTATGACCGAAAATCCAGGGATTATAAAATGCACCCCGGCCGATGCTCACCCCCGCGCAGCCGGTTGCATCGAACATCATCTTGGCGGCTTGGGGCGTAGTGATGTCGCCATTCCCGATCACCGGGATCGATTTCACGGCCTCGACGACCGCCCGGATCCCCGCAAGGTTCACGGTGCCGCCAAAACCCTGCTCGCGCGTCCGGCCATGGACGAAGATGGCCGCCACGCCCACCTCCTCCAACGCGCGCGCCAAATCGGGCGCCGTCAGGTTTTGATCATCCCATCCCAGCCGCATCTTGGCAGTCACCGGGATTCTCACCGCTTCCACCATGCCCCGCACCAATGCCGCGGTCTTTTCTAACTCAGTCATCATCGCCGACCCGCCGCCCACCCGGCACACTTTCCGCACCGGACAACCCATGTTGATATCGATGGAGGAGATCCCCAGCGATTCGAGGTACACCGACGCGTCTCGCATTTCTTCCGCCAACGCGCCGAACAACTGCACCGCCAGGGGTTGGTCGGCTGGAGACGTTTCGATGAGCTTGAGCGCTTTGTCCCGTTTCTCGAGCAGCGACCGGGCATTGACCAGGTCGGTCGTTGCCAGCCCCAGGCCCCCCAACTCACGCACGGTCAACCGGAACGGCATGTTGGTGTACCCTGCCAGCGGTGACAGAAACAGATTCGAGGTTAGTGTCAGCGGACCGAAACGCATTATGACCCAGTATAAGCCAGCGGAACTCACATGTATATGTGTATTGCCTGCAGGCAAAACACCTTGATTCTCCAACGACAGGGACGGATTTTAGGTTGACGCAGTGCTGCCGGATCCTATGAATTCCGACAAAAGCATCAGCCGGCAACCTAAACTCGAACAGAGGGATGACCGGAGGCTAAGCACGCCTCTGGTCTGGCTTCGCTTGGTCCTCCTCCCAGTCGGGTTCGCGCTGCTGAGCCCGGCGTTCGCGGTGATCCGCGATGGCGGCATCGAGCCTGCCAACCTGGGTAAAGGCGATTGGGTCTATTCCATGACCGATGCGACGAACAAATTGGGCGGGCACGGCAGCAGCGTCACAAACGAGACCAGCCTGATGCTTTTCTACAAGAACCAGGGCATCTGCTACTTCATCTTGAAGGCCGCCACGAACGACAAGCTGTTTAATGGGTGTTATGGCAGCCCGCAGTTCACCAGCGCCCTGGTGAACATCGCGCATGCGAACGGGCTCCTCATTTTCGGATACAACCGTTCCTACGGATCTAACATTGTCGGCGAAATCTCGATTTCCGACTACATCTTCGAGCAGGGCGCTGATGGGTTTGTCTGGGATGCCGAGGCGGAATGGGAAAACACGCAACCCTGGATCGGCAACAACGGCCCGACGCTGGCCTGGCAGCTTTGCTCCATCGTGCGCTCAAATTGGCCGACGAAATTCCTCGCGCACGCGCCGTTTCCTATCATCAGCTATCACAGCAGTTTTCCGTACAAGGAATTCGGGTACTGGTGCGACGCGGTAATGCCGCAGATTTACCACTCGGGTTGGACGGGCGTCAAAGGCACCGCTAGCGGTGGCATCAACTGGTCGGACGTCAATTGGGCGAACTGGCAGCGCAGCCTCCTTGGCTCGAACAGTCTCGTCGACGGGACCATGATTTATTGGACGAATGCCATCAAGCCGCTCGTGCCGGTCGAAAACGTCTATGGGCTGGCGGGCTCCTCCCCCTGCAAGGGAAGCGCCAGCGCGCTCAATGACAAGGACGTCATGGAGTTCATCGATTATGTTTCGGCTGATCCAAATGGCGTCACGGTCGGGGGCTACAACGGCGTGAATTTTTGGCGCGCCGACCTGCACGGCCCGGTGCAATGGGCGAAGGTCAAGACGGGCACGAGCGGCAGTTTTCCGGGGGTCGTCAATAACATCGTCATCGATGATCCGCGTGCCATGACGGTCGGGGCATGGACAGTGGTTCGGACTTTTTACAACGGCGCCTTTTACGGCAGCGGCAGCGGCAGCGGCACGGACACCAATTCGTTCGGCACAAATTACCTCACGCGGCCTCCGGGCACCGGAGCCGCATACGTGCAGTTCACGCCCAACATTCTCGTGCCCGGCGACTACGACGTCTTGCAATGGCACCCGTACCGGCCGGATGCCTCAACCAACGTGCCTTTTGTAATCGATTGCAACGGCGGGTCAACCACCGTCTATGCCAACCAGCGAACAAACGCCGGCAATTGGAGCCATGTGGGCCGGTTTAACTTCGCCGGCGGGACCACGGGCAACATCCGCGTCACTGATGGGATTCCCGAAGCGAACGCCGTGGCAATCGCAGACGGCGTGAAATTGGTTTTCGTTCCCCCTGCCTCCACGCCCGCAGCTCCGAGCGCTCTGACGGCTTCGGCGGTCAGCCAATCTCAGATCAACGTGTCCCGGAGCGACAACGCGACCAATGAAACCGGCTTTGTCGTGGCCCGGAGCCTTGCCTCGGCCGGGCCTTACGCCGATATCGGCAGCGTGGCTGGCGGTAGCACCACTTTTGCCGATGTCGGGCTTTCGCCAAACACAACGTATTACTACGTGGTGCGGGCGACCAACTTCTTCGGCAACTCTGCCAATTCCGGTCCGGCGAGCGCCATCACGCAAGGGGCTCCCAACTCGCCGAGCATCAATGCTCAACCGCGAAGCCAGAGCGCCATCGCCGGCCAAACTGTCACCTTTGCGATCAGCGTCACCGGCTCGAGTCCCCTATCCTACCAATGGTGGTTTAACGCCGGAGCTATCACCACGGCTACCAACAGCACTCACACGCGCGCGAACGTCCAGCCTCCCGATTCGGGTGAGTACCGAGTGGTCATTACTAATGCGCTCGGCGCGATTACCAGCGCGCCCGCGGCGCTGACGGTGGGTTACTCCCTCACCAACGGTGGGACGTTAAAACGTTATAATGCGGAAAGGTGGAGTAACAGGCTTCAACCAGACCAGCCTTTGTGGCCCGTTTTAACGGTTTTAGCCTCCCAACCTTTTAACGCTTAGGGATTGCAGTCCCCCTACACCACCCTAATATTATTCTTACGTGCAGCACTGGCGTGCTGGTTTTTCATGACCGACTGGAACATTCAATCTCGCGCCCACGCCTGCGAAGCGTGCGGCAAGGCCTTTGTGGACAAAGAGATCTACCACACCTTGCTTTTTGACGAAAAAGCCGACTTCCAACGGACCGACATCTGTCAGGCCTGTTGGCAAAAGCAATACAGCGAGGGTGGGCGGGACCGCAAAGGGTTCGTTTCCTATTGGCAAGGCGTATATGAAGCACCGCCCCCGCCCAGCGACCCCATCCAGAAAGAGACGGCTGAGTCGCTCCTGCGCAAACTCATCGAGCTTAACGACCCGAAATACATCCCCGCGGGGTATATCCTGGCGGTGATGCTGGAGCGTAAACGGCTGCTCAAGGTGAAGGAACAAATCGTGCGCGACGGCCAACGCGTGTTTATCTACGAGCAACCTAAAACGGGGGACCTGTTCACAATTATCGATCCGAGGTTGCAGCTCAACCAGCTTGAAGCCGTTCAGCATGATGTCGGCGCTCTGCTCGAACACGGCCTCGACCCGCCTGTGCCGGAGCCGCCACCACCCGCCCCAGCTAACCCGGATGCAGCGCCGGTCCCCGTCGAAGCCTCGGGCCCCTCTGCCGACGCCGCCAATGTCGGTGAGGCCGCCACCGTAGCACCGCCCTGCAACGCCGGCTCGACTCCTGAATCCTGATTCGTAAATCTCCGGCCGTGTCCGACTTCGACAAACTCCAAAATCAACTTGGCTACGCCTTTCGCCGGCCGGATCTGCTGCGACTGGCTTTGACCCATCCCTCGGTGGCCCATGAGCAGGGTTTGCCAATCCAAACCAACCAGCGTCTTGAGTTTCTAGGCGATGCCGTGCTCCAGCTCGCCCTGACCGGCGAACTCTACGAAAAATTCCCCGCGGTTGGCGAGGGACCGCTGACCAAGGCGCGCGCCAAGCTGGTCAACCGCCGCAGCCTGGCGGAACGCGCCCGCCAACTTGGCCTTGGCCGGCACCTGATCGTCAGCCGCGGCGAGGAAATCTCCGGCGGACGCGAACGGGCCGGAGCGCTGGCGGATACCTTCGAGGCGTTGCTAGGCGCGGTCTTCCTTGATGGCGGTTTCGAAGTCGCCCGCGAGTTCATTCTGCGCCAGTTTCTTAGCGCCTTCGGCGAACTGTCCGTCATTCCCATCCTCGAAAACCCCAAAGGAGAACTTCAGGAATTCCTGCAGGCGTACTCTTCCGAAGCGCCGCGCTACCACGTCATCTCCACCAGCGGCCCCGACCATGACCGCGTCTTCGAATGCACCGTGCACCATGCCGGAGAAGAACTGGCGCGCGGGCACGGCAAAAGCAAAAAGGCCGCCGAGAGCGAGGCCGCCCTGGCCGCTCTGGCTAAGCTGCGCCACAAACGCCAAGAAACCGCCCAGGCCGCCACCGACCAAACCCTGCCGTCCACCCCCGTTCCTGATCAGAACATCGGGCCGGGGTGAAACCGTTCGAGTCCTGAAGGGGGCGCGCGCAACATTAACTGTAAATCTGGAATCCCGCCTCCCATGTTAATTTTCGACCGGCATCCAAAACTCCTCGTCGGCGTTGTGCATCTCCAGCCTTTGCCCGGTTCGCCGCGCTGGGGCGGTGATTTGGAAGCAGTGCTACGCCGCGCAGTGGAAGACGCCCGCGCCTATCAACTTGGCGGCGCCCAGGCATTGTTCATCGAAAACTTCGGCGATGTCCCTTTTACCAAAGGGAGTGTCGGCCCTGAAACCGTCGCCGCCATGGCCGCCGCCGGCCGCGCCGTCCGTGCCGCCGTCAGGCTCCCACTCGGCTTTAACGTGTTGCGTAACGACGCCCGCACCGCGCTGGCCTTGTGCGCAGTGTGTGGTGGGACGTTCATTCGCGTCAACGTCCACACCGGTGCGATGCTCACTGACCAGGGCCTCATCGAGGGCAACGCCTATGAAACCTCGCGCTACCGCCGCCAGGTCTGTCCTGGCGCGAGCATTCTTGCCGATGTTCACGTCAAGCACGCCGTGCCGCTGGGTGAATGGTCTCTCGGCGATTCCGCCCGCGACGCCGTCCAACGCGGTCTTGCCGATGCCCTTATCGTTTCCGGCACCGGCACCGGTTTGGCCACCGACGCGGCCGACCTCGAGCGAGTGCGCGCTGCGTGTCCGACGACAAAACTCCTGGTAGGCAGCGGTGTGACCGTCCAGAGTATTCGCCAGTATCTGCCTCTGGCCGACGGCTTTATCGTCGGCACTTCGCTCAAAACCGGCGGTAGAATTGCCAGCCGCGTAGACGCAAAGCGCGTGGCGGCGCTGGCGAGGGCAATGCGCTCATAAGAAAAATCTCGGTTTTCCGTCCGCAGCGGCAGCTTAGAGGGTGAGACATGAATGAGCCGCGACACGATGCTGAGTTGCTGCGCGAATTCAGCCGGAAGAGCGACCAGGCCGCCTTCACAAACCTGGTTCACCGTCACGTGGACCTGGTCTATGCCACCGCGATCCGGAAAGTGGACGATCCGGGCGCTGCTGAGGAGGTTGCACAAAATGTCTTCGCCGCCCTGGCCCGGAAGGCGTGGCAGTTTGCTCCCGACGACTCCCTGCCCGCCTGGCTTCACCGAACGACACTGCTGGAAGCAAAGGGTTGGTTGCGCGCGGAACTGCGCCGCCGTCGCCGAGAACGTGCGGCGGTAGAACTTGGCACGACGATGAACATTCCGAATGACCAAACCGCGTTGCGGGCGTTGCTGCCCTTGCTGGATGAGGCGTTGCTTTCGCTCCGCGAGAAGGACCGCACGGCGCTCCTGCTGCGCTATTACGAAAGACAGTCGTTGCGAGACCTCGGGGCGGCTCTGGGGATCGGCGAGGATGCTGCCCAGAAACGCGTCGCTGGAGCGTTGGAACGCCTGGCGCTGTTTTTCCAGCGCCGTGGCTTCAGAACCGCTACCGTTGCGGCAACCGCCGCCGCTCTCCAACACACGGCCAGCACCGCTCCGGCGTTTATCGTCAATACAGTGGTCCGTGCGGCGTTGCTTACCCAGGTGCCGCTCGTGGGGTGGAAAGGCTTGCTGGGCCGGTTGATTTGGCTGACGAACGCGCAAAAAGCAATGGTGTGCTTTGCATTGTTGCTGGTACCGCTCGTTTGGCGCTTGGAGACCGCGCGCCACCCAAAGGAGCAAGGCGTTACGCCGGTTGGCGAACTCGCCGCCGAACCCTCACAACCTGAACGCGCGCAAGTCGAAGCCGCGGTGCCGGCTCGTGCTGCACAAGAAGCCTCCACCCCGCGAGACGGCGCCAGGCTAACCGCCCGTTCGATGCCGCCGGAGAGGGAATACAGCGTCGAATTGAGGGCGCTCGCAGAATTGCCGGACTTCAAGGGCGCCTTGGTGGCGGTTCACCATCATTCCCTCGACCGTCCGAACGCCGCTCCGTTTGTGGCCAAACGCGTCCTAAGAGAGAGCGAACTTTTCGAAGACCGCTCCGTCCGCGGCGCTTACGTTCGCTTCGAGTTGTTGCAGGTTGCGGTGCAGGCCGGTGAGGTCAGATTGCGGGCCAATGGGGAGGAGTTCGTGTGCCAGCTAGAGAATCAGGCCGGGGTGCAACTGCCCGCGAACGCGGCCGCGCCCACTCTCTGGGTTCCTGAGATGCGTTTCAGCGATTTTGCGGACATCTATGCGGAAATGCTCGACCGCTCGGTGCTTTGCCATCCGGCCATCAAAGCTTCACCGATGTCGCTCGAAGCCTTCGCCGCAGACCGGGCTGAGGCGGAATTGCTCTTCGAGCAAGCCTTTCTGGCGCGGGGTATAGCCACCGTCCTCGACGGAAGTCGCTTTGTCCTGCTCGTGCCGACCAACCTGACCGACGTTGTGCGCAGGAACTTCGGCCAGCCGCCAGTCCGACTTCCGATGGCAGAGGATGCTCTGCCGAAGGGAGCAATTTATCTGGAGAACGTCGAATTGACAGCAGCGCTCGCGATTTATGGGGAGTTACTCGGGCGGAAGCTGGAGCCGACGGAACGCTTATCTGGGCACACGATTTCGTTCCGTGGCCAAACCGCTCTCGCCAGGGCCGAAGTCCTCCATGCCTTCGATATTTTGCTGGGGTGGCAGGGGTTTAAAGTTTCGTGGGTCGGCGACAAACGGTTCAAGATAGTTCCAGTTAACGGCGGGCGATAGCCGGCCGCTTGTCCCGGGCGGAGAGTCACTTCGGGCGCCCGACTCCTTCTAAACCGTCCCCACTTCCTGGGGGCCTTTGCCGCCATTGACCAGGAACAGCACGGCCATCCGCACTGCCAGGCCGTTAGTAACCTGCTCCAGGATCAGTGACCGTGCGGAATCAGCGATCTCACTGTCAATTTCCACGCCGCGGTTGATCGGCCCCGGATGCATGATCAGTGCATCCGGTTTGGTGCGCGCCAGCCGGGCCTTATTCAGGCCGAACAGGCTCGTGTATTCGCCGAGGCTGGGAAACATCGTTTTGCGCTGGCGCTCGTGCTGGATGCGCAACAGGTTGATAACGTCGGCCTCCCGAATGGCTTCATCGACATTGTGCGTCACACGGCACCCCATCTGTTCGAATACGCGCGGCACCAGGGTGGAAGGGCCGCAAAGCGTTACTTTGGCGCCCAGTTTAGTCAGGGCCCAGATATCCGAGCGCGCGACGCGGCTGTACAGGACATCGCCAAGGATTGTAACGTTCAGCCCCGCAATCCTGCCTTTACGTTCACGGATGGTGAAGGCGTCGAGCATCGCTTGCGTGGGATGCTCGTGTGCGCCATCGCCGGCATTGATGACGCTCGCGTTCAGCACACGGGCCAGGAAATGCGGTGCGCCGGAGGCGCTGTGGCGGATGACGATGAAGTCCGTGTTGAGCGCCTCGAGGTTGCGCGCGGTGTCCTTGAGCGTCTCCCCCTTCTTGAGCGACGAGGCCTCCGCCGTGAAATTGATAATGTCCGCCGATAGTCGCTGTTCCGAAAGTTCGAAGCTGATGCGTGTGCGCGTCGAGGGTTCGACAAACAGATTGACCACGGTTTTGCCCCGCAACGCGGGGACCTTTTTGATGGCGCGCTCACCGACCGCCTTAAAGGCGCGGGCCGTATCGAGCACGGTGGTAATCTCGTCCGCCGTGAGGGATTCGATGTCCAGTAGGTGTTTGCGGTTCCAGCTCATGAGGGGTATGTAGGACTGGAGCGACGGAGTGGTGGAGTCCTGGGGTGTGGGAGCGGCGGAGGACTGGGAGGATGAAGAATTGGGGAGAAAGGATTCCTGGCCCTATTACTTCGACACTCCATCACTCCATCACTCCTGTTCATGTTCTCTCCAGGATTACTTCATCCGCTTCACCCATTTCGTCCAAGCGGACGAGCACGCTCTCGGTTGGTGAGGTCGGGAGGTTCTTGCCTACAAAATCCGCTTTGATCGGCAGCTCGCGGTGGCCACGGTCGATGAGTACCGCCAACTGGATGCGCTTGGGCCGGCCGAAGTCATTTAACGCATCCATTGCCGCCCGAGTCGTTCGGCCGCTGAACAGCACATCATCGACCAGTACCACCGTCTTTCCGGTCACATCAAACGGGATTACCGTCGGTTGCACGTCCGGTGCGACCCGCTGGTCCAGGTCATCGCGATGCATGCTGACGTCCAGCCTCCCGGTCGGCGCTGGCTGCCCCCAAATGCCGGCCAGTAACTTGCTCAACCGCTCGGCCAGCGGCACGCCGCCGCGCTGAATCCCTACCAGCACCACCTCCTGGCTGGTCTCATTGCGCTCGGCGATTTCGTGCGCAATCCGGGTCAGCGCCCGTTGAATCGCCTGTCCGTTGAGAATGACGATGGACTCAGCCATAGGGGGAAATTGTGAAACCAGCAAAACCGAGCGCAGCATGGTTGTGCCCGCAGTCCTTCTGAGTAGAAGCTTCGTTCATCGTTTCCTTGGCAGCCTCGCTGGGTTGCCTTAAAGGACCGGTAGGCCTTTAGTGGCCTGCCGGTTGACGGCCCTTACGCCACTTTGACCTGTGCTTGATGATCCAGTCGGTCAACGCCCGCTCAAAGCCAATGTCCCGACCAGCTTTTTCAGACTCGATCCATTTGTGCTTCAGAATCTCTTCCCGTTCCGCCTGGAATTCACGATAGAGCGAAGAGTTCTTCAGCAAATCGTTCGCCGCCGCCGCCTCGTTCGTGTCGTTTGCCATAATCGCGCGATCAAAAATTATTTGCGATGGCGTAGCTAACCACTCCCTCAAGTGTTTGACAACTCAAATCGAACCCTTCGGCATCAAACGTTTGTTCACTTTCGGACACCGTTGTTTCTTGCCACAAAACCTGTGCCATCGCCGTTCTAATTTACCACAAAAAAGGCTCAATCCAAACCTATGGCAACTTGCCGCGCAACGCCTCCGCCACTCTGAGAAAAGCTTGCCCCGCAGGCTTATCGGGAGCCGAAACTGCGATCGGCACTCCCCGATCCCCAGCTTCTCTAATCTCCGTAAACAGAGGCACTTCCCCAAGAAATGTGACATTTTGGCGCACTGCCTCCGCCTGGCCGCCCCCGTGCCCAAAAATCTCCACCCGGTCGCCAGTCGGCGTCGTGTAATAGCTCATGTTCTCAACAATCCCCAGGATCGGCACGTTGACCCGCTGGAACATCGCAATGCCTTTTCGTACCACTCCCAGCGAGGCCTCTTGCGGCGTTGTAACAATTACGCCTCCATCCAACGGCACCGTTTGACATAAGGTCAACTGTGCATCCCCGGTGCCCGGCGGCAGGTCCACGAGCAGATAATCCAGCTCTCCCCACTCCACCGCGCTGAAAAACTGCTGAATGGTCTTCACAATCATCGGGCCGCGCCAAATCACCGGCTGGTCGCCTTCCAGCAGTAATCCCATGCTCATCACCTTCACCCCGTGGTTGGCGGGCGGAACCATCTTCTCCGTGTCGCTAATCGTTGGTTTCTGATGGACTCCCATCATTAGCGGAATGGACGGGCCGTAAATGTCGCAATCCAGCACTCCCACTTTCGCGCCCAGGTGGTGCAACCCGCACGCCAGGTTCACCGACACCGTTGATTTGCCCACCCCCCCCTTGCCGCTGGCTACCGCCACCACTCGGCGAATGCCTGGCACTTTGGATTGTTGCGACCACGGGCTTGCACCCTGCGCCCCGGCCGCCGGGGCGGGGCCACCGGGTTGGGTTACCTCCACAAAGGCCCCTGTTATCCCTGGCAGGGCGCGCAAAATCCTTTCGCTCTCCGTCTTAATTTGGCGGGCTGCGTCCGGGTTGTTGGTCGTGAGCCCCATCGTGACGCTCACCGCCCCGTCCCTCACCGCTACCTGTTTCACCAGCCCAAATGACACCACGTCGCGGCTGTATCCCGGGTACTTGACCGCTTTCAGAGCGTTCTTAATATCGTCTTCGGTAACCATGACTTTGGACGTTCTTAAACCTTCGACCGTGATTTTTCCCCGTCAATCCAGGCGCCCGCTTCCGGGCCGGTATCATCTGCCGGACCGAGACCGGCCCTAACAAAGTTTTCAGCCCGCGCGCAATGTGTCCGATTCCTCCCCGATGGCAACCCTATTCGAGCCTATTCGAGCCTCTAGGGGCGGGGACGGCCACGTCCCCGGCATCAGACACTTTCAACCATCCGGGACAGCCATGTCTCCCTGTCATGAATGTCTCAATCGCTGTCGAAATTCCTTCCACCAGCCTCTTAAGTCTGTATCTTTTCTTTATCGAGCGCGAGGGCTGTTTCGCTGCTCGGGTTCGGACCAACAAGCACGTTGCAAAACCGCTGCCGTTCACGCGTCAACTGAATCCATGAACCCCGCGACCAGCTTGCCTCCAACCGCAGCGACCCAAGCCAAGTTCAACGTCGCGTATATCTGGACGATTTCGCTTGTCGCCGCCCTGGGCGGGCTGCTCTTCGGCTACGATTGGGTGGTCATCGGCGGTGCCAAGCCATTTTTTGAGAGATATTTCCACCTCACCAGCGCCGCCCAATCCGGCTGGGCCAACAGTTGCGCCCTGATCGGCTGCCTGGTCGGCGCGCTCGTCGCCGGCGCCTTAAGCGATAAGTTCGGACGCAAACATTTGCTCCTCTCCTCCGCCTTTCTTTTCGCCGGCACTTCCATCGGAAACGCCCTGGCGCCGACGTTTTTTGTTTTTGTCTGCTGGCGCATATTGGGCGGCGTCGCTATCGGCCTGGCCTCGAATCTTTCGCCGATGTACATCGCCGAAGTGGCGCCGGCCCAATGGCGCGGCCGGCTCGTTTCGCTCAACCAGCTCACCATCGTCATCGGCATTCTGCTGGCGCAATATCTGAATTGGTTCCTCGTGCGCCACCTCCCCCAGGGAGCCACCGCGGAGTACATCGCTAACTCGTGGTACGGCCAATTGGGCTGGCGCTGGATGTTCGCGTTAACCGCCGTTCCCTCGGTTCTATTCTTCCTCGGCATGCTCTTCGTGCCGGAAAGCCCGCGCTGGCTCGTCAAGAACGGCCGCGGCGACCAGGCGCAGCGCATCCTGGGCCGTATTGGAGGCGAGGCCTACGCCGCCGCGGAGGTGCGCGATGTCCAGGCCACGCTCGCCAGCCAGGAAACCCAGCATGTCCGCTTTCAGGATTTGCTCGAACCCCGGATGCGGAAGGTGCTGTTGCTCGGCGTCGTGCTGGCCGTGTTTCAACAATGGTGCGGCATCAATGTGATTTTCAACTACGCCGAGGACATTTTCCGCGCCGCCGGCTACGACATCTCCGACGTGCTCAAAAACATCGCTTGGACCGGCTCGGTGAACCTGGGGTTCACCTTTGTCGCCCTCGGCATTGTGGACCGCGGGGGCCGTCGCGTGTTGATGTTGTTCGGCGCCGCCGGGTTGGCCGTCATCTACGCCGCGATGGGGTTCTGCTACCACGGCGGGGTCAAGGGATTACCCATGCTGTTGCTGGTGCTGGTCGCTATCGGCTGTTACGCGATGTCGCTTGCCCCGGTGACTTGGGTCGTCATTTCTGAGATTTTTCCGAACCGCATTCGCGGCGCGGCGATGTCCGTCGCCGTCACTTCCCTGTGGCTTGCTTGCTTCCTCCTGACTTACACGTTCCCCATCCTGAACCAGGGCCTGGGCACCCCCCAAGGTTCAATCGGCCGCTTTTTGGTCGAGACCATGCCGTGGCTCAAGAGCGGCCTCGGTCCCGCCGGCACGTTTTGGCTCTACGGCGCCATCTGTGCTGCTGGGCTGATTTTCATCTTCGCCCGGCTGCCGGAAACCAAGGGCAAATCGCTCGAACAAATCGAGCGGGAATTGGTCGGAGATTCTAAATCTCAGGCTTTTCCACCAAACGACGCGTAATCGTCCAGGTCGAGCAAATCGAACCAGCTGGCGATGTCTTCGCGTTGTGGGGCAACCTTCTTGTGGATATCGTCGAAGTACTCCCTGGACTCCGGATCCGAAGGCACCCGTTGTTCCTGGTGGGCCGACCAGCTCGCGATTTCCGCGTCCGAGCGCCGTTTTTTCCCGTTCTTCTGGATCCAGGCCAAAATGTCCGTGTCGCTCTTCCCGGCCGCGAGCTGCTTCTTCATCGCTTCGGCGGAGACCCCGGCAAACTCGAGGAATCGCCCGTCCATCGGACAGTTGTAATGATACTCGCCGTGCTTGCCGGCGACGGTGGCGCGACCCTTGTCGAGCATCCGCGGTAAAATCACATAACCGCCCAGGCGCACGCGCGGGCTGCGGGGCGGGCGTTGCGTTAAATCGGGAGCATGTTTTAGAGCCATAAATTTGTTTTGGTTTCGTTGATTTCTAACCATTGTGCGAGTCCGGCCTTTTGCCGGAGTCGCTCTGGTTGGCTCTAACATGCAACCTGGTTCGCGGAATGCAAGCGTGCCCAGGTGTGGCTTGGTCACCGCACCGTCAGCTGTAGGCTCTCGCTGTGGCTGTTGAATTCCGGGGCGTACATGCACTGAATCGCGGCCACTCCTGTCTGGTACTGCCCGCGCAATTGAACCCTCGTCGAGTATTCAAACACGTAGGTGCCCTTCGGCAGGTAATCGATGAAAAAATGACTCGCGGTGTCCCGGGTGCTTTCGTAGTAGCCGAGTCCGTCCTGATACTTGTAACGGGAGAGCACATTCACCGGCTCGGTGCCGCTGCCGCGCTGGTCTTTCAGGTGCACATATTCCATGTCACGGTCCACGCGCAATTCGATCCGCACCACCAGCTCATCCCCCACACTAAGCGGCCCTTTCACCGGTTCCAGCACTTGGCCCCGGCCCGTGGCCGTTTTTGTGAACAAGCTTTTCTTGAGCTTCAGCGGCGTCCCCTCATACGCCGTGACCTTGCTCATGTCTTCTAGGTATTGCCAGTGCACGCTGCCCCACGCGACCCCTTCGTCGGTCTTCTTGACCGTGATTTCACCGAGCTTCGGCCTGATTTCAGTCGGTGTGAAGCGCACCTCATAAAAACCAGTCCCCGGCTCCACCGCCTGGGACGGCGAGCGTCCCCGCGAGCCCTGGTCTCCCGAGCCCTGCTCCTTTTCTGTGCCGGATTTGTTAGGGCTTGAGAGGACGCTCGCCCTCCCGGCATTCGGTGTCACATCGATGCCGTCCAGATTCACCTCCACGAGTGCATCGCTCGAAAGGAGGTCCTTGCCTTTCAACAGCAGCGCATACACCGCGTCGGCGGTCGCCTTGGTGGTTTTCCAGTCCTGGGTTTGCTTTTGTTTCAGCAGCCAGACCTTGCATTCCTCGACAGCTTTCGGGTCGTGTGCCACCTCATCGAAGGCCTCGATCATCAGCGCCTGCGTCTCGATCGGTGCCCGATACCACCACCAGCTCAGCTCCGTGTCCCGCCAGCACATGCCCATTTCCTCGTTCGTGACGCTGCGCTCCCTCACCGAGGCCATAATCGCCGCCGGCGTGGAGTCAGCGCTTGAGTTAAACGCGCTGAACCGGAGCAAGGCAATCGCAAGCTGGCCCTGGGTTTGCCTGCAGTTGGTTTGCAGCCAAAACTTGCGCGATTGGGCCAGGAAAAAGTCCACGGCCTTTTTGTGTTCGGGCGCTATGGGCCGGTCCTTTAGGAAAAAGCTGCGGCCGTACAAATACAACGCATCGGTGGCGCTGGGAACGTACTTCTCCGGCTCGAGCCGCTCCTGAATCCGGTCATAGTTCTCCTTCATCCAGCCATCGAGCCGTACGAGCGAACGAATCGCCGGGTCCACCCGGATATCGACCCCCAGGTGCCGCAGCCGGCCGAACCCCGTCGTGATGTACAACGTGATGTAATCGTCACCCCGCCCGCCCGGAAACCACGGCCAGGCGCCGTCCGCCAGTTGCATCTCTGTCAGCTTTTGCAGCGTGCGCCCCAGCTCGTAGTTGAGCCGGTTGTCATCAAACAGAATGCCGACATTTTTCCGCGCCTGGCTTTCGGATTCCGCCTGGCGCAGCCAGGGGGTCTCCTCCAGCGCGACGTTCTTGAGGTCCTGGTTCTTCTCCAGCGGGCTGTCCAGCGCCGGCGTGTTCCGCCATTGCTCGAAAATGCGATGAATTTTCGGGTCGCTGTTGGCGATGGTCCGGGCCAGCGCATTCGCATAAAACCGGTTAAAGGTCTGCTCCGAACACTCGTACGGATACTCCATCAAATATGGCAGCGCCAGAACCGCACACCACGCCGGATGCGACACCATCTGTACCGTCAGGCTTTGGTGCTGGAGTGTTTTCGAGCTGCCGGACTTCATCAGCCTGGTGAACTCGAACTTCTTCGTCGCCGGTCCGCGGATCGGCAGCGGCAACGATTCGATCACCAAAATGCGGCGCGACAGCACCGGAATAGCGCCTTCCTCCCCGTCCGACACAGCCGCGCCGGCGCCCACAGTCTTGTAGGTCAGGAACCCGCAGCCATCCGGAACCGTGATCCGCCACGCGAAGCTGCGCGATTCCTTCGCCGGAATGCTGAACTCCTGGTCGGGCTTCGTGTTGCCGAGCGATTTGTCCATGCCGGCTCCGCTTTGCAGCGCATCATCAAACGTGAGCCGTACCGTGCCTGCCTGGACCTTGTCAGACTGATTCGACACCTTGACCGTAAACTCGACCGTGTCGCCCTCGCGCAAAAACCTGGGCGGATTGGGCTGAACCATCAGGTCTTTGGCGGTGACCGCATGCGCTTCAAGGTAACCGCTGCGCACCGAGCGATCATGTGCAAAACCCATGAACCGCCACTTCGTCAACGCTTCCGGCATGGTGAACGTCAGGCGCACCACGCCATTCGAGTCGGAGGTCAGTTGCGGGAAAAAGAACGCCGTCTCATTCAGGTTTTTCCGCGCCGTGACCTGGCCCAAATCAGGTTTGGTCGCAGGCGGGACCTGCGGCTCGTTTGGTGTCCCGCCTCCTGCCAGGGAACTATCTAAACCGGCCGCCCGATGTAGCGCCGGAGCGCCTGCCGTCGCCACAGCTTCGCTCTGCAGGCCCGCGCTAAGCGCCAGTCGATCCTCCATCATGGTCGCGTTCGCTGCCCCTTTCATCATCGGGACAGCTCTCCCGCCCCCAAAATAGCTATAACCCCGCAGATTGATCGTGAACTCGGCCGGGAATTGGCGGTAGCTCATCTCGACGCGCTCATACGGCCGCGACCAGCCGCCGAAGACACCCTGGAACCCTTGCGGCCCATTAGCGAATTGCTGTTGAAGCATGGAGTAGTCCTGGCGAAAAATGTTAAACCGCTGCAGCCAATTGTGCGGCGTGAACGCATCCAGGGATTCGTCATAAAGCGTCGCGACGAGTTCCGCAACCACCCGCTCCGAAGCGTTGGTGTTCGTCTCAACCCCTTTCTGAATCACCGCCGTCCAGGTTTCTTTCTGCCCCGGCTGAAGCTTCGAGACGAAATGTTCCCATGTCACCTCGAGTTCCTTGTTCTTCCAGGCCACCTCCACCTTTCGCGACTCGAGATAAGCGCGGTTCTCGCGCACATGTGTCACGTGCAGAGTGAATCCGCCGCGCATCGCCTCGGTGACCGCGAGCTTAACCTGCTGCTGTGTTTGGCCCGCCTTCGTCCAATAGCGCTGAATCATTTGGTGCCGATGTTCAAGTTCAATGAACGCCCGCCCGGTTTCGTAACCCGTCCCCCACAACGCCATGAAGTCATCCCCTGGCTGCGCTTCCCATCGGGGCGCCGCGAGGAGGTGAGGAATTTTGATCGCCAGCCGGCTGTCGTCCGGCTTGAGCACTTGCAGCGGCAGTTTGCCTGTCACTTTCTTCCCAAACCGATCCTGGGTTTCCAACACGACGCGGTAAGCGCCGGTGCCGAGCTGGAACGTCAGCTTCGCCGCGCCGTTCGTGTCCGTCGTGAATCCGCTTTCAGCGACGACTTTGCCCAGCGGCCAGTTGTTCGGATTCGAGAGGTCGTCCTCAGGCTGGCTTTCCGGCTCGCCGCCGCCGATCAATCGTCCACGGTACGGCGTGTACCCCGCCTGGCCCAGGGCCGCGCGTTGGACCTGTGCCGGCGCTTCGAGCGCATAAACTTTCACGCTCCCCTCCGCCACTTGCGGCTCATTATCCAGGGTTCGGGTCCCCAGCTTCAGCTCCACCGGCTTCGCCTCGGTCTCCCAATCGTCGGCGCTCAGCGTTGCTTCCAGCGCGGTGTAGCCTACGCGAATGTTCCGTTCCGCGGAGCGGGTTTCGCCGGCGCCGTCGGTGACGTCGGCATTGATGTGAAAAACAAAAGTCGGCTCGTCTTTTTCCAGCACCTTCCGGTCGGGCAGCGCTTTAAAGTCAATCTTGAACGAGCCGTCCGTTTCCGTTCGGACCGTGCCGTGCGCGATTTCCTGGCTTTCATTCTGCGCTCGGCCGCCGCGCCACCAACCCCACCACCAGGGCATCCTCACTTCGCGCTGGACGCGGTACTTGACCTGCCCGCTATCCACCGCCGCCCCGGTATAGCTTGTCGCGTGGCCGGTGAGGCTGACCTTTTCGTTTAGCTTCGCTGCCGTCTTGGGAGCGTCGAGAGTCACCTCGAACTTCGGCCGCTTGTACTCCTCCACCTGCACCCAGGCCTGGCCCTGGGCCCGCCCCTCAGCCAGCAGCATCATCCGTCCCATCAACCGGTCGCGCGGCGCCGTAAAGCTGCCCGCGAACGAACCGTAATCATTCGCCCGTTGTTTTTGCCGCGCAATCTCTTTGCCATTTTGGTCGCGGAAAACCACGGTCAGGTCCTCGCCTTTCAGTACCTCGTAATTGTCTCCGGCCTGGTCCACCCACAGGCAGATGCCTTTGTATTGAATGCTCTGCCCGGGACGGTAAATCGCCCGGTCCGTGAAGAAAACCGTCTGGGCCTGAGGCCGCGTGCGCCCCGCGTTACCATAATAGCCCCACACGTCTCCCGTCGTGGCTAACTCACGCCCGTTGTGGCGCGCTCGAAAAAGGTAGCTGCGGTTTTGTGACGGTTTCATCGAGAAGAAACCTTCCTTGTCCGTCGTCAGCCCCGGGTCCGCCACCCGGTTGCCCTCATTATCCAGGCGCCACACCGAAATCCCCGCGCCCTCGATGGGCTCGCCCGAATCCGCTTCGAGCACGAACCCCTCGATTTTTCCCTCAAAGCTCCGGGTCACCAGCGAGAGATCGCTCACCCAGACTGTCGTCATCGAAACCATGTTCTCTGTTTCCCCGAACTTCGGCTCGTGGCTGGCGGCAATGAAATAGAACCCGGCCTTAAGCTTGTCCGGCGCCGCCAGACGGTAAGTCTTTTGTTTGTAGTCAGCCGTCGCGGGGAGTTTCTCCGACCATTCTAGCGCGGGCGTCCGGGCCAGGATCTCGCGGCGCTCCTGGTCGCTCAGGCTCTCGGGCCGGTTGTGCCGCTTTTGGAGAAACACTTCCCAGTCGTAAGGAATCGCTCGAAAATAGACCGCGTCCACATTGCGGTAAGTCACCGCGATCATCGGGCAGGTGCCTTGCCGGGCGGGCGACACCGCGCCGCCAGCCGGGAGAGTGGCTTTGTCGTAGCAGTTCCACACGCGCTCCGTGGAAATCTGGGCCTCCTTCGCCTCAATTTCAGTGACCAGATTGTGGCACAGTTTGCCGCCCGGTGATCGCGGGAACATTTGTGCGCCGCGCTGGGCCAGTTTGTGCGCCGCCACGAGGTCTCCCTCTTGTTGCAGCACCCGGGCCTCCCGTTCGATTGCTAGCGCGGAAATCTCGAAATCCGCGTAGGTCCGGGTAAAAGTCTCGAGGGCCCCCTTGTAGCGGGCCTCCTTGTCTTCGCCAAACGCGGCGTTCTCGCCCCAGGTCAGCCGCCCAAGGTCAGCATCCGCAAACGCCAACGGCGGCGCAGGGTCTCCCTTGTGGAACCGCAGCAAATCCTGGTACAGGTGGATCGCCTTCAGCGCGGCGGATTCCTTGTCGGCGGTCGCCGGCTGCCAGTCCATGAACTTCTCCGCCACGTCGAAGATGGGACTGTCCGCCGGCAGCTCGAAGGCATCTTCCGGCTTGGCCGCCGCCTGCTCGCCGGACGTGTAAAAATCGAGCGCTTCGTGCGCAATGAAATCGTACAGGGTCGGGCGATACGTATCCGGCACGGTCCCTTTTTGCAACAGGTCGTCCCAGGCACTAATCGGCGTCGCCTTGAGCAGCTTTTCCGCCGCCAGCGCTTTTTGGAATTGTTTGTCGATCTCCGCGAACAGCCGCGGCAAGTCCCACGTCGTGAAATCCTTCCCGGGCTGTTCCGCGGTGGCCGTGCGCTGCATGAACCGCCACCGGTTCTGCTCGAAATACTGCCAATACCAATGCGCCAGCAACGTATCCAGCACCGGCGTCATTTCCTTTGGCGCCTTGGTTATTTCCGCTTCCAGCCGCACAATCTTCTCCTCGGGCTTGTTTCCCTGGATGTTGCCCTCCAAAACCAGCTTCTTGCCGATGGCCTTGACCGCCTCAGCGTAAGCCTTGTCCTGCAGCGCGCCTCGGATGATGGGCTCCAGGTTGGTAATCGCGGTTTTGGGCAGGCCCTGGCTGATGGCCTCCTCCACCTTCTTCCATTGCGCATCGCGCGACCCGCCGAACAGCGAAAAGTTCATAAGCAGCAGGCAAATCCCGGGTATTAGTTTCTTCATAGGACTCCAACCGTTGGACCTCGAACAACGTCTGTTATGGTCTTTTTGACGGAACATTCAAGATAGGAAAAGCGGGCCCGCATTAATAACTGTAGGAGACGACGTAAGCGGCCGCTTCATCGGCTGTCCTTTTCGTGCCCTTTTGTGGCTGCTCCGTCTTCATCCGTGCAATCCGTGTCATCCGTGGTTCAACTGCGGTTTTTAGCTTCAAGGCTCGAAAACCTCGTAAACCGTCCCCTCCAGCACGAACTGCACATTGTTCCCCAGCGCCAGCCACTGTAGCGCCTCTTTGTGTTTCGCGACGAAATCGAAATACTCCACCGACCCGAACTGAAGCCGAACATGTTTCGCATCGGCCGCTTTCTGGACCGCTGAATCCAGCCATTGGTTGTCGTTTTGGAAGAACGTTTTGCCCGCCACGAACTTCGCCTGTTGGGCATACTGGACCAGCCGGCCCTGGCTGGTCTCAACCGGTGGCGCGACGGACACAGTTCCTTGCGCCGGGGCAAGTCCGTAGCGCCGCGAGAAGGCCGCTTCCGCGCTCGCAGCCGCCACGCCAGGGGCGTTGGCCGAGCGCAGCGCCAGGTCCGAACGCGCACCCGCGATGCCCGCGTCCCCACTCGATTCCATTTTGAACTCCGACCAACTCTTGGCGGCCTCGTCGCGTGCCCCGCGGTCCTTTTCGAAGGTCCGCAGCGAACGCAGCGGCGTTGCCACTTGGCGTCGGCCCTCGTCTTCGAGGATTAGATAAGCCGTGTAAGGTGTCACGATGCCGAATTTCCGCGCCAGCTCGGTTACCTCATCCCGCAGCTCGGTGTTTTCCCCACGCAAGCGAATTTCATCCAGCAAATAGCCCACCCGGCGCGTTGCCCACAGCCGTGGAATGAAATCGTTCTCGGACGCGTCGTCCGCGAACTTCACATCGTAGGTGAACCTTCGGGTGGAACCGTTGAGCGTTCCCTCGATCGCCACCGCCGAGTCCCCGCTGCCCGAGTAACGGCCGACCAGCACGACCTGCTCGCCTTTGAACAGGTCCGGCAATGGCGAGGGATACAGCTTCGTCACCCGGATGTCCCGGGTGAACTTCAGGGTCGGATTCGACAGCACCGGCTCTTTGATCTTTGCAAAGAAACTAGACACTTTCACCTCGATGTCCTCCTCGGGCAGCACGTACTGGCTGACCGCCCGCGTCTGCTCCGTGATCCGGTCCAGCAAATGCGTGTTCACATCAGTCCCGATGCCGAAACAGAAAATGCGGGTGTGCCCGTCATCCTCCTTCTTCACGTTGTCCACGATCTGGTTTTCATCCGTCGTGCCGATGGTCGGTTGCCCGTCCGTCAGAAAAATCACGACCAACGGCCTTCCCTCCGCCTGTTGCCTTCCGTCTTCCGCCTTCCGACTTCCTTCCGCCAGTCCCAGCGCCTGCTTCAGCGCGTCGTCAATCGCCGTGCCGCCGAGTGCCTTCAGGTCCTTCACAAACGCCCGCGCCCGCTGGCGGTTCTGTGCGCTCGCACTGGCCAACTTGTCGAACAGCGGCTCGACGTCGGTCGAAAACCGCATGATCTCGAACCGGTCCCCGTCGTTGAGGTTCTCCACGCAGAACAACAGCGCCTTCTTCGCCTGTTCCAGCTTCGGCCCGGCCATCGACCCCGAGGTGTCCAGCACGAAAACAACATCCTTCATGCTCACCTGCTTCTCCTTCACGTCCACCCCGGGCGAAGCCAGCAGCAGAAAATAACCGTCTTCTCCGGCAACCTTGTGGGTAACCAGCTTGACTCCGATCTCATCCTTCTCGGGAGCGAAATAAAGCGCGAAATCCAGGTCCGGCTTCGCGTCGCTTTCCTCGTACCCCACGGTCGCGCGGTTTGGTCCATTGCGCTTGATTTCCACCGCGTGGCTCGGCGAGTAAATCGTTTTGAGTGGACTCCCGGTTTCGAGCTCGACTTTCACGCTCACATTCTTGAGCGGCGTGCGGGAAAACTTCTCGGCGCTCAGCGGCAGCACGTAGCTGACCAGGCCCACATCCGACTTGAGAAGCTGAGTGTAGGACAGCGTGATGCGCTTTTTGCTGTGCGGTTCAATGGGAAAGATGCGGACCTTGAACAGGTCACGGTCCGCGTATTCGAGCAGCGCCGGGTCGCGCAACTTGCGGACGATGTCTTCATACAGCCGGCGGCCCTTGTCGGCGGAGAGCAGCTCGGCCTCGACCTGTTTGCCGTCGATCTCCATTGTGAATTTGTCCAGGTGCGCTCCTTTGGGCACCGGGAACACAAAGGTGCCTTCGAGCCGCGCCGCGTTCGGATTGTAAAACTCCTGGTCCACGGCCGTCACCGCCACCTGGTCGTTAATGCGGGTGTTCACCTTGACGAAACTCACTTCGAGCGGTGCGAACATGTAAGGCCGGGGCGGCAGCGGTCGCGGCGGCCACGGCGGCGGGATGGGCCGCGGCGGGATCGGCCCCGGCCACCAGGAAGAATCCTCAACGATAATCAGCCCGGCCCCCGAACACGGAAAAGTGACCACGCCCGTCAGGGCCGCTAAACACAACACCCAAATCCATCGTTTCATACCGGATTGGACGGGATAAGCGAAAAAATGCTCCAACGAAAAGGTAGGGCTGGATGTCCTCAACCAGCCGCAAGCTCTTGCCTGAATCCCTACCGTTCGTGCAAGTTTCTTATCCTATTTCTCATCCTCATCCTCGTCCTCGTAATCGATCCACTCTGTTCGTCTTCAGATCGATTAAGAGCGACTTGCAATCCGTCGCCGGAGGACAAATCACGCAGCTGGGCGGTAGGGCTGGTGTCCTCAACCAGCCGAAAAAAATCTGTGTTATCCGTGCAATCCGTGGTTAAAACTCCCTCGTTTGCCCCTCTGCGCTCATCGCGTCTCTGCGCTTGACTCGGCCTTCCTTTCCGGTTGCCGCTCACGCACTTGCCGTGCCCAAGCCCCGCAATAAATGACCCCGATTACTGACTACTGATTACTGATCAACGATCACCTGCCACGCCCCCTACCCTTTCGGCGCCGCCCACTGCACCGCGTTGACGAAAATCCGCCGCACTTCCGGCCGGTGATAATCATTATACGTCTCGTGCCCCGGCGTGAAGTAGAACACTCTCCCTTTCCCCACGGTCCAGCACAACCCCATGCGCCCGGGTTGGGTCGTTCCGTCCGGCTTCGTGTACATGCCGTCCAGCGGGACTGCTTCCGGCGTCGGCACGGCAAACGGTTCACCGTAACGCTCGATTTTCGGCAGCTTAAAAGTCTGCACGCCCTCGCAGATCGGATGATTGGGCTCTTTGACGATGATCTCCGCCGAAGTTCCATCAGCGACGTATTCCCGCCAACTGCACGCCGTGCCCATCAGCTTCTTGAACGGCTTCGCGAAATGACACGAATGCGTGCCGATGAACCCCATCTTCCCATCCCTCACGCGCTCGTTGATCTTGTTCACCAGCTCGTCTTTGACCTCCCCGTGTTTCTTATGGCCCCACCAAATCAGGACGTCGGTGCCATTGAGCCGCTCATCGCTCAGTCCCTGGTCGGGGTCGTTCAGGCTCGCGATAACGATCTCCCAGCCCTTCGCCTCGAGCGGCTTCAGGCCCTCCGCAATGGCCGTGTTGACGTCATTGGGATAAATCTTCTTCGAAGCCTCGTCCACATTCGCGGTGCCTTCCGACCAGACCACGACGCGCCGCTTGCCGTCTGCGGCCCACAGACTTGGGGCCACCAGCACCCCCGCCGCTGCCGTCGCCCCCATCGCCAGCGCCGTGCGGCGGGAGACAGGAGAGCGTGACGCGTGATTCGTGATGCGTGAAATGGGAGCGTGTTGGCTCAGATTCAACGAGCAGGAAAGGTTCGTTTTCATGCGCCGATACTGCGGCTCACCCTGGCCGGGAGCAAGTGTTTTTGGGACAGGCCATTCGGGACCGGTGTATCTCGGGGGCTGTTGCCCAAACCGCACAGACCCAAAGAGGTAGGGCGCGTTGTCCTCAGCGCGCCGTCACAATTGTCGCAAGAAGGCTCAATTTCAGTCCTTTCGCACAAATCCGGTGCGCTGGGAACAGCGCGCCCTATGGTTGTCAAGCGCGGACGCGAGAGCCTCTAGAGCTCGCGAAAATGCCGCAGGAAATGCCACAACAGGCTACAGCGGTGATGCGTTCACCAATGCGCTTCCTGTGGCCGCGGCAGCAGCCGATTACGTGCGGCGCTGACGCCCGTTGGCGAAACGACCGCCACCAGGCCGGGCAAAGTGAGATGAGAAAGAAGCAATCGCAGGTCCGCCTTCATCGCAGCCGAGCCTGTAGGGGGCGCACAACGCCGCCAAGGTCGAAACACCTGGCAATCAAAGGGACCTGTGGGTGACTCCGTTTCCCGCGGGACCACAGGCCGGCGTCCCCTCGTCCCCCAATCGGTCGGTACTTCGCAACTCGCACTTCTCGTCGTCTGCCGCGCTGTCCGTTGTTGGTTGACGCTGCATGAGGACCGGTTGCTTTGCTGGAAGCGTTTGCTAATGTAGTGTAGGTACCATCGAGCGAAGCGCGTCAGCATCTTTCCTTCTGTCGAACCGTGCCCTGGCCGGGCTGGCCATGGTGATCGTTTTCGCAGCGATTTGCTTTCGCCTGGGGCATCTGCCCTTGCTGGCGCCGGACGAGGGGCGCAACGCCGAGGTTGGCCGCGAAATGAAGGAATCCGGCGCGTGGCTGGTGCCGACCTACAATGGGGTGGATTATCTGGACAAGCCGGCGTTTTATTTCAAAACCGTGGCTCTCTCATTGGCGATTTTCGGCCAAAACGAAACCGCGGCGCGAATCCCCTCCGCCGCCTTTGGGGTCGGGCTTGTGGTTATGGTCCTGGCGTTTTGCAGGAAAGTCCACGGAACCCGCTGCGGTTTGTTAGCTGCGATCGTTGTCGCCACCACGCCGCTTTATTTTGTCAACGCGCGGATCGTTATCTTCGATATCGCACTGGCTTTTTTCGTCTGCGGCGCAATTTTCGCCGGCTACCTTGCGGAGGCAACGCCGGGGAAAGCAGGGCGAACCTGGTATCTGTTGGGCGCCGCATCGGCCGGCTTTGCGACACTGGTCAAAGGACCCGTCGGTTTCCTGATTCCCGCGCTGGTGTTGATGTTCTTCAACCGTCTGGAAGGCCGAACGGGGGCGTGGAAACGACTGTTTGCTCCGTTGAACCTGGTAGTGTTCTTTGGGATCACTCTGCCTTGGTTCGTAGGGCTTTGTTTTGCGCACCGGGACTTCTTCCATTACGGATTGGTCGAGGAATCCTTCAACCGCTTTACTACGGCCAGGAAATTTCACCGCTCGGAGTCGTTTTACTTTTACCTGCCGATCATCGCCGGACTTTTTTTCCCTTGGAGCCTGCTGCTACCCGAGGCGAGTGTGGCGACCTGGAAGGAACGGTGGGCCAAACACCCCGCCGACCGGCTCTGTGTGCTCTGGTCGGCTGTCGTGATCGTTTTCTTCTCCCTTTCGCAATCCAAGCTGCCCGGCTACATCCTGAGCGTAACCGTCGCTTGCGGTATTCTCCTGGCGCGGCTGCTGGAAGCCGCGCTAACGGCCCCTGAGGGAAAGGCCGCCCGGATACTGGCCCGTGGGACCGCCGTTTTTGCCCTGTTGTGCCTGCTCGTCGCGATGGTGGCAGTGCTGGGGGCCTCGCAGGTGCAACTGGTGGCTAAACCGCTGCGCATCACCGTCGTGGAGGCAAAGCAACTCGGCCAAGGGGCAGGGCCGCTGGCCTTATTGCTTGCGGGCTTCAGCGCTTTCGCGATGCTCGCCCGTTACCGGCACAGTGCCTCGCTGTGCATCCTTTGCCTGGCAGCCTTCCCGCCGCTGTTGATTCACCTGAGCGTCGGGGTTCTTGACGCTGTTTTTGACGCCAAATCGGGCCGGCGAATCGCCCGCCAGCTTTCCGGCCTTCCTGAAAAAACAGAATTGGCCTGCCTTGAATGTTTCCCCAACGGCTTGCCCTTTTACCTGAAGCGCACGGCGACACTGATTTCCCGTGACGGCCACGAGTTGACGAGCAACTACATCATCTCTTCTTTGGAGAAAGGCCGGCCTTGGCCGGGACAAATCGTGCCGCTGGCTGACTTTGATGGCTGGCTGGCCTCGCGAAAAGCGCCGGTTTGCCTAATCGTCCGCCGCGAAGACTGCGAGCGGGTTAAAACCATCGCCGCTGTGCGCGGCACCACCGTCCAGGCTCTCTCGCCGGCTTTCCTCGTCGCGCAGCTCCCAGCCCCGGGAGGCCCCTGATATGTGTGGGATCTGCGGTAGCATCGCTTTCTCTGGCCTGCCTGACCCCGAGGCAACTCGCGCGCGAGTCGATGCGATGCTGCAAGCTCTATCTCATCGCGGCCCTGACGCGGTGGGCCGTGTCACCACGGATTCGGCGGTGTTGGGCGCAACTCGCCTGGCAATTCGTGGCCTGGCAGACGGGCGCCAGCCGATGGTGGACGAGCTGACCGGCGTCATTGCCGTCTGCAACGGCGAGATTGACAATCACCGCGAGCTGCGCCGCTGGCTGGCAGACCGGGGTCGCCCCGTCCGGGCTGACACGGATGTCGCTGTGATTCCCGGCCTGTACCTCGAGCTCGGCGAAAGTTTCGTTGCCAAACTGACCGGCGCTTTCGCGCTGGCAGTGTGGGACCCGCGCAACCGGCGGCTGGCCCTGGCGCGAGATCGGGCCGGGGAACGTCCGCTGTTTTTCGCAGCGCGTGAAGGCCAGGTCATTTTCGCGACGGAGATAGCGGCGGTAGTTTCGCACTGCCGTTTGCCGGTTCATCTCGACCAAAGAGCCCTCCGGGCGTACCTCCAGTTCGGCATCTTTCCCTCCCCCGATACTCCCTTCAGACAAATCCAAAAGGTCGCGCCCGGTGAAATAGTGCAGTTGGACGCCGGCGGCATCAGCCGGAAAGCGTACTGGCGCTGGCGAAATGCCGAAACCGCCAAACAACCACCCTCGCTCGCTGCTTTCGATGAGATCTTTCGCGGTGCGGTCGCTCGCCAGAGTGATGTTGACGTGGATTTCGGCGTTTTTTTGAGCGGCGGTCTCGACTCTTCGCTCGTATCAGCCGTTGCGCGCGCGCTGCACCCGAAGCGCCCGTTGAAAGCGTACACTCTGCGCTTCGAAGAGGAATCCTACGATGAAGGTGTATTTGCCGAAACGGTGGCGCATCGGTTGAATATGGAGCCGGTAGCGGTTTGGGTTCAGCCCGAGGACGTGCCAGGCGAATTGAAGGCGCTGGTACGGTTGGTAGGGGAACCGTTGGCGGACCCGGCGTGGTTGCCGGCGGCACTTTTGGCGCGGCGCGCGGCGCAGGATATTCGGCTGGCTCTTGTCGGGGAGGGAGCCGATGAGCTGTTCGGCGGCTATCCCACCTACGTCGGCGCGGGCCTCGCCGAGCGTTTTGCCCGGTTGCCTGCGTGGGCCAGATTTGCGATTCGTCGATTGGTGGAAGCTCTGCCTCCCAGCGAAAAGAAGGTGACCCTTTCGTTCCTGCTTAAGCGGTTTGTCCAGGGTGCCGGTCTGGACGGCATCGCGCGGCACCGGCTCTGGGTTTCGAATATTCCACCCGCGCTGTTTCCCCGGCTCGGCCTGCCCCCTGCGGTAGCGGAAGGCCCCAACACCGATGCCGGACTTCTGCTTGACCGGGTGCAGCGGTGGGACTTGGAGGCCACGCTGGCCGAGGGGCTCCTCACCAAAGCCGATCGCGCGAGCATGAGTTCTGCCCTCGAACTTCGCGCGCCCTTCCTGGACGCAGCCGTGATGGAGTTCGCCCTGTCGCTCCCTGTCGCCGAACGTGTCCAGGGCTTCAACACCAAAGTCTTTCTCAAACGCTACGCTTTGCGCTACCTGCCAAAGCCCATCGTCAGGCGGCGCAAGCGCGGACTCTCCGTCCCAATCGCCCGCTGGCTGCGCGGCCCACTGCGCGAATGGGCCTCCTGCGGTTTGGGAGGCGGGCGCCTGCAACGCGTCGGTATTGACACCTCCGGAGCGCTGAGCCTGCTCTCTGAACACTGCCAGCGAAAAGCCGATCATGCCCGCGCGCTCTGGACTTTGTTGGTGCTGAGCGAATGGCTGGATTGGGTAGCCGACGAAACTGATTCCTCGGCAGCACCACCTTCGGAGTGTCCCGGTGTCAGCGCAGACGGCGGCACTCGAACAGTTGCACACGTTTCATGACGCGCCCTTCAACTTCGATCTCCCGCACACCGAGATCGGTAACCGAGTCAAATTCCTTCAAGAGCACCGGCGGTGTCGGAACCGGTGGCGGCACTTTGGCAAAGCGCACTTCCCTTCCCGTTAGCCATCTCCAGGGCCAATCCTTTTCCAACTGGCAGGAGCCAGGTTCGGTCACATAGATAGCGTTCTCCCCTTTGCGCCGCTCCGAATAACGATATTCAGGCCAGAAATACAATTGGTTATCCGGCGTCTGCGATGTCCGGTAGTAAACCAATGGCTTGCCGGGCAGTGCCGCTCTGGCCTCCGGCAGGTAAAACGTAAATAACCCGGTTATGCCGTAATGGTCGCAGATGATGAATACCGGTTTGCCCTCCTGGGCCAGTTTCCTTCGCATCCCTTCGACGTAGGCCGCGGTTTCCCGATACCCGCGCACGCGGCGCAAGGGGTCCACATCCCCAGGCAGTCTTCGCCCGGTTATCGTTCCAACCAGATCGGTGTCGTGCAGTAAAATCACCGCCACCAGGCCAAAGACCAGGCCGCCAATGAACCAGCCTTTGACTTGGCCCAGGCCTTCCGGCCAGCGCCTGTCCCAATAACTCACCATCAGGCAGTACATCGGAAGCACTCCGGGCGCGATCCAGTTCGGCAAAACTCGGGAGTGAAGCGAGTACGCCAGATGCCCCAGAAACACCACTCCGCCCATGCAAAAGAAATATAACTCCAGCGGCCTTTCCGGCCGGCATCTCCAGAAAACAGCCATTGACCATAGAGCGCCGGCAAAAAAAACCGGGTTCAGCAACGCCGCTTCCACGAAGAAAAATTCCCAAAAAAACCTCAAGCTCGGGTGCCAGGCGGAAGCCAGCCCCGCACTATCGGCGACATGGCGAAGGGTGATCCAGCCATGCTCGGAATTCCAGATGATTACGGGCAGCGCGCAGAGCGCGAGGACCAGCAAGGCAAGATAAGGCCCCGGTCTTCTCAGGTGCACGCGTGCCGGTGGCCAGACCAGGAAGAACACTGCCCAACACACGATGAGGTACAGCGCGCTGTACTTGCACAGGAATCCCAGGCCGGCAGCCAGCCCCGCAAGCAGCCATTGTCTTGTCGTCCCGCCGGGTTGCACGGCTCTCCACCCCGCGATCATCGCCAGCGTCCAACAGACCACCAGGGGTGGATCGATGGTCATCAACACGGTGCCGACGCTCATTAATGGTGCGCTTGTAATAATCAGCAGCAGAAAAAAACCCTGGCGCGCGCCGACCTCGCGGGCCATGAACCGCAGCATGACCAGGCTCAGAAGGGCTGCGAAAACAGGTGAGAAAAACCGCACACCAAATTGAGTGTCGCCCCAAAGGTGAGTGCCGCAAAACTGGATCAATGCGATGCCGGGAGGTTTGCTGTAGTAGGATAGCGCGAGGTGTTTCGACCAAAGCCACTGGTACGCTTCGTCGGTGCTTAGCTCAATTGTTCCGGAGGCAATGTAGCCCAGACGGACCAGCAACAACGCCGCAATCAAGACATACCCGCAGCGAACCCATTGGCGGTCGAGTTCCGACTTCCGCGCTCCGGGCTCGAGACCCGCCTTTACCCCCGCGCCGTCAAAAGGCGATTTCCTGTTAATACTGTCAATATGAGCTCGAACCTAAGCTCGCCCTCCAGGTCTGGCCAGCTTCTTTTCAGCCCAGGGCAAACGCATCTAACTCGCCCCAAAACCGTGGGGTCCCGGAGGGATTGTTGAGAATAGCCCAGCCTTTCGAGGCTTGTCATTACCCACATCTTCCGGAAGGAACCTTGAAGGAAACTCATCGAAGGGGCTTCGAGGCTCTACGTGACTCCGGCCGGCTGCGGTGCCCGGACCCCGCCTGCAATACCGTCAGATTCACCCCACGAAATGTCCGCGGCGTCGAGGCCGCTAAGACACGCCGTGGGCGCGTTGGCGCCGGCCCGAAGGGCCGGGATACCTTAGCCCAGCCCAACGGGCTGGGGCTGGAGTTTGGTTTTCGACTAGATGAGTTATACGCGGGCTTCATTTTTTTGTTGCTAAATCTAGTTATATAACTAGATACTGCCCCCCACTATGGGCTACCCAACTAAAGTTCAACTCATCCAACGTAAACAATCCGAACAATGGTACATCAACTTCCCGGCCGCCATCGCTCAAGGCATGGACTTCGCCAAGGGCGAGGAAGTCC